>JAEEGL011835688.1_pt1 | contig 23660 bp, 25 predicted proteins | sample 9134231 | NCBI WGS metagenome assembly JAEEGL01 (sample SAMN16246548, study PRJNA631951) | gut metagenome | biome: gut microbiome; feature: rumen; material: fiber-attached | host: Bos | place: Iran: Karaj | collected 2018-10 | reverse complement strand
TAACAGATATCGTGACATGTACCGTTATATTCTCATTGACGAGTATCAGGATATCAACGATATACAGTTTGATATCGTAAGGATGCTTGCCGCTCCGTATAATAACATATTTGCAGTGGGGGACTCCCCTCAATGGTTCACAATACAATATCGGATAAGGGGTGTGAGCCGAAATGTAGTAAAATACAGGCTTTGACGTGTGTTTTGAGGCATTAAAATGGCATGGATTTTTGCTATATTCTTGCCAGACAGCCCGGAAACAGGGCTTATGTTTTGAGTATGCACCCTACGATTTAACCTTAGAAAACTATCGTTAAATCGCGGAAAAATAAGGCTTTACCGTTGGCAGAGAGCACTTTGTGCATAGCGCAGTCACGACGAACAGGCAATATACGGATTTAAGTTTATCGGTGCACCTAAGGCTAGCAACGTTGATATCGCGAAAATGCACCCAAATGCACCTAATATGCTTGACTGTGTGCCGTAACAGAGTGATGTATGTACTACCAAGATTAAAGGAGGTAGACCACATGGATCATGAAACAGCAGTTGAGATTACGATACTCAGGACGGAGAAGAAGAGCTATGGGGAGATTGCGAAGAGACTAGGATTATCAGTTAACACGGTAAAGTCATATTGCTTAAGGCACGACCTTGGCGACAATCGTATTGCTGGGCCGGTGCCATCACGTAATACCCGGCTTAAGCCTAAGAGAGAACCACATCCGCTTGTGGGATACTGTGAGGAGTGTGGTACCGTATTTAAGCAGTGTAAAAATGGATCAAGGCGCTTCTGCAGTTCCTTGTGCAGGCAGAGGTGGAGCAGGAAGTATGGCAATGGTAAGCTCAAGCAGGTCTGTCCCATATGCGGCAAGGAGTATCCGGTATTTGATACAAGAAAGCCAAGGAAGTATTGCAGCCAAGAGTGCTATAGGACCGCACGGTATTATCTTGAAGATTCATCAAGAGAGACGGTAAGTTATTGTGAGGTTTGTGGGAAGAAGATTGTAATGCCCGGACATAAGAAGAGAAGGTTCTGTGGCCATGAGTGTTATCACATAGCACAAAGGAGGGGAGATATTGAAGTAAAGTAACATCAAGTCTATAACAACATTCTTATTATCTTATCTATTGCCAAGCGTCCGTTCTGGACGTGTCGGCGCTATTACCAAATGACTTATATCAAAAATGAAGGAGGAAGGTTTATTGGAAAACAGAATAACAAGGAGGGCAGCCGATGTTTAATGAGCTTGACAGGAAAATAATAAATCGGGACTGCTTTAAGATTATCCTGATGGGGGATTCTCTTGCTGAAATAGAGTCTGAGAACGGGGATCATTGGATTATCCTTGAGGAACAGGAACACCTTAATAAGGGGCAAATTCGGTCAGGAAGAGTGCCTGCGATATCGTATAAGCTTTTGCATAGACACGCTGATGCTAAAAGCTTCCACCTGCACACTGCGTGTATATCAGTACTTGATATTGTGCTCGAGGTTCTCCAACACGATGACTATCGGCTCAAGAAGCGTGGTAGGACGCATTTTGACGAGCTAATTGAAGAGGTCGGGATTACTTGATTTTACAGCGTTTGCAGGTTCATAACATTTGATATTTATATTGAAACTATTCCCATTTCGGAATATACTATTATGTAGTGGTTTAATGGGGGTATCCTATGGAATTTTTGTCTACAACAGAGATGTCAGAGAAGTGGAACATATCCCGACGACGCATAGCAACGTTGTGCAAGGAGGGCCGAATTGAGGGTGCCTTTCTTAAAGGGCATACATGGCTTTTGCCGGCGGATGCAAAAAAACCAGGTGATCCTCGCAGAAGTCCAGATTATGGGACTAATACTGTGAAATAATAATTTTTGATTGAAGCTTAGTTCCCTTAGGAGAGTATTTGTTATGGCCGATAAAACAGCATTAGAAGATGCTAAAAAAGGCAAGAATGATGAATTCTACACGCAGTATGAAGATATACAAAAAGAAATGAATGCCTATCTGGAATATAATCCCGATACATTCAGGGGTAAAACTGTTTTACTTCCATGTGATGATCCAGAGTGGAGCAATTTTACAAAGTATTTCGCACAAAACTTTGAGACGCTTGGATTAAAGAAACTGATAAGCACAAGTTATGCTGCTGACAGTAAACGAGCTGCTTATGGTTTTAAAGAGGAATACCGCCAATTCACTATATTTGACATTACGGATTATGAAAGCAATAGCCCACAGTTTAATGAGGAAAACTCACATAAGCATGGGAAAATCTTTGTGCTTGAAAAAGACAATGATGGATCAGGGCATGTTGATATCAATGATTTAGAGTGGTCATATTTAGAGGGTGATGGCGATTTTAGATCTGAAGAGGTTACAAGTTTACGCGATGAAGCAGATTATATAATAACTAATCCTCCGTTTTCTTTGTTTAGGGAATTCATGGCATGGCTTATGGATGGAGGAGCAAGTTTTTCTGTTATTGGAAATCAGAATGCAATTACGTATAAAGAGGTATTTCCACTCATAAAAAATGGCAAAATATGGTTAGGGTGTTCAATTCATAGTGGAGACAGGGAGTTCCGTGTCCCGGAATCATATCCGCTCACAGCAAGCGGCTACAGGGTTGATGAGGCTGGAAATAAGTTTATTCGTGTAAAAGGTGTTAGATGGTTTACTAACATAGAGCACGGGAGAAGGCATCAGCCACTATCATTAATGACCCTTGAAGATAATATAAAGTTTAGTAAGCACAAAGAAATAAGGGACAGTAAGTTTGTATCCTATGATAATTATGATGCAATAGAAGTTCCATATTCCGATGCCATCCCGTCTGACTATGAAGGTATAATGGGTGTACCAATAACATTTATGGATAAATTTTGTCCGGAGCAATTCGAGATACTGGGACTTGCTATGGGTGCAACTTGGGACGATATTAATGATTTGAAAACAAAGGTAGTTTATAAAAATGCTATCCAGCATTCAGTTGGCAGTACCCATGTTACAAGTGGAGGAAAGATTAACACTGGTCCTGCAATCAAAGTTAACGAAGTGAAAAGTGGAAAATACTATACTGCTGATAATGTGGATGGGACCTTGGTAAGAACATATGCAAGAATTCTAATCAGGAGAATTGATAATGCCAAATGATGCTTTATTAAATGCAAAAAAACAGAAAAACGATGAGTTCTATACACTTTATGAGTATATCCAAAAGGAAGTAAATGCTTACTTGGAGTATAACCCTGATACATTTAAGGATAAGGTTGTTCTTTGCCCTTGCGATGATCCGGAATGGAGTAATTTTACTAAATTTTTCGCACAGAATTTTGAAATGCTTGGACTGAAAAAGCTAATTAGTACGAGTTATTCAATGGAGGCGAAAAAAGCCAAATATGAACAGTATCATCAAATGTCGTTATTTGAATTAAACTCTCCGCAATATGACGAAGAAAAATCTCAGACAAGAGGACGTATTTTTTTACTTACAAAGGATGTAAATAACTCTGGCAATATTGATTATGATGACCTTGAATGGTCATATCTTGAGGGAGATGGAGATTTTCAATCTGAGGAAGTTAAAAGACTACGAGATGAGGCAGACATCATTGTTACAAATCCTCCATTTTCGCTTTTTAGAGATTTTGTTGCATGGATACTAGAAGCTAATAAAAAGTGCCTAATTATCGGGCAGATAGGGATGGCAACATATAAAGAGATTTTTCCTGAAATAAAGAATAATAGATTATGGGTGGGGGTCACTTGCAACAGCGAGGATATGGTTTTTGAAGTCCCGGAAGGTGCCGATGTTAATCCAAAAGATAGGGAAAAAGCAGCTAAAATGGGTTACGTTGGGAACTATACAAGGCAAGGAAATGCTTGCTGGTTTACAAACATTGATCATGGCAGAAGACATGCGCCTTTGGCTTTGATGTCGCTGGAGGATAACTTAAAATATAGTAAGCATAAAGATTTAAGAGAGAATGGATATCTACAATACTTCAATTATGATGGTATTGATGTTCCGTACGTAGATGCTATTCCTGATGATTATGAAGGAGTAATGGGGGTTCCAACCTCTTTTCTGGACAAATATAATCCAGACCAGTTTGAAATTGTGGATAATGGAGCCTATGCACCTAAAACACTCGAGCACATTGCATATAAAGCAAAGAATATAATTTGTTATGAAAGAAATGGTGAAGCTGTCTGGACAACCACGTATACAGTGTCTGAACGTAAGGCCGGAAACGGATTGAGACTGAATGAGAATGGCTTGCCGGGCGGATTACCTTACGGAAGAATATTGATAAGGAAGAGAGGGGCACATGAAAACTGATCTTAGAACAGACATAACTGTCGAGGATGTGTGTAATGGCTTTGTGTACAATGAATTTGAGGGAAGAGGCCTATTTGGACTTGGGGGAAAACTTGTAATTCAACCCGAGTATCAAAGAAATTATATTTATGCGAATGGTAAGGATGATGTCGCGGTAGTAGACAGCCTTTTGCACGAATACCCTTTGGGTTTATTATACTTCGTTAGAATTAGACATGATGATACGGAGATTGCTCCTGAGGAATATTTTACAGATCAAGATACTGCTACATATGAAGTGCTAGATGGTCAGCAACGGATTACATCGTTTGGACGATTTAAAACAAATAAATTTCCTATTATAGGTAATGATGGCGTGCCTCATTACTATTCTGGTTTAGCTGATGATTTAAAAAAACGTATTGATGAAGCAAAACTCACGATATACATATGTGAAGGAAGTGAAAGCGAAATCAAGGCCTGGTTTAAAACCATCAATATTTCGGGAAAACCTTTAAATGATCAGGAAGTTGCAAATGCTATTCATTCAGGACCGTTTGTTACAAAGGCAAAGGAAGAGTTTTCTAATTCGCAGAATTCTCATATTCAGAAATGGAGTGCCTATATAAAAGGTGATGTAAAACGACAAGATTATCTTAAAACAGCTCTAGAGTGGGTATCAAAAGGTAATATTGATGCGTATATGAGCCAGCACCGTTATGACGACAATATATCCGAACTAAAGACATATTTTACAAGTGTTATCGATTGGGCTTCATCTGTTTTTATGGATGTCGAAGCTGAAATGAAAGGCCTTCCATGGGGAGAGTACTATGAAAGCTATCATTCAAATTCATATAATCCTGCGGATGTGCATCAAAAACTCCAGGAATTATATTCGGATTATTACGTAAAGAAGCGTTCTGGTGTATATGAGTACATTTTAGGAGGCTGTACGGACACAACTCTGCTAGAGGTCAGAATCTTTGATGATGTTACTAAAAAAACGGTTTACAATCGCCAGACATCGGAAGCTCAGGCTTCTGGTAAGTCGAACTGTCCTCTTTGCGCTATGGGTAATGACAACAATAAGACGCGAATATATAAACAGAACGAAATGGATGCAGATCACGTGACGGCATGGAGTAATGGCGGCGCAACGGATATCAGCAACTGTACTATGCTATGCAAGACACATAATCGTGCGAAGGGTAATAAGTAATATGGAATAATTACGCTCGGAGGAAGGTGAGTGATTGAGCGTATTTGACTTTAAGGAGTTTTATAGTATCTATAAAGAGGCTCTGATTGATCAGGAACTGACATCTTCAGTTGCTATCTTGTTTGAGCCTATATTAAATGCGCGCAATTTTCCTAATGATCCCAATAAGCCAGACGATACAGAGTACCTTGAGATTAATACAAAACGTGCCAGCGAATGGACATCGAACCGTAAGGTCAGAAGAGATGTTGCAAAGGAAGCACAGAACCCCGCTACTGCAAATGCGATTATCGGACAGTTCGAAGAAGTAATTGTTCCAGAAGAATTGGATGATACCCAAGTTGATGATATGATGACAGCCCTGATGCAATCTATCGGTGTCAGTTCGGCAGAACAAAGTGCAAAAGACGAGTTGCAGCAATTGTATGATGACCATACTGTTTGTATTTTTTTAGGAAGGGCCTTTATTCTTTCACTTGCCTCTGTTTTAAAGAGCAGTAGGAAACGGCAGCGATTACCAGAATCGAGTATTGAGTCGGTTGATGAATTTGACAGACTGGTAGATAGTAAACGCCAGAAGCCCAAAGCCGTTGTTCCGGATGAAGTTGATGAAGAAGAAAGAAACATGAATTATGTTCGCCAGCTTTTGGCTGCCTATGAAGAAGCAAGTGGTGATGAGTATCGTGTTCCTGAAGACGTTCAGGAAACGGAATATGAAGGTCATTTTAGACAGCAACGAAAGAACTATTATCAAGCAGAGGCAATTCATAGGGAAATTAGGGATTCCATCCGTAAAACAGAGGAGGGCTTTGATGCCTTAAAAGAGGAAATTGAAGATGGCATATATGATGTAGCTCATGCCGAATATGACAAAGGATTAGATAAAGCCAAGGCGGTCCTAAATGCGGCTGGTATGCTTCCGATTTCTCATAATATGGATGAATATATGTTGGGATGGGTAGGTCCCGGAGAACGACGCGGAGTATGCCACATGCTTGTAAATGATGAAAAAATAGAATGGGTGGAAAATAAAGATGAAAAGTGAGCTTTTTAATTCCACATTTGAGATGGAACTACGCGTCTCAACACTCATGAGCGAAGGATCAACATATAAGTTTTCTATAGAACGAATACTTGTATTAGACTTTATAGCTTGTTATGCGAAGGCTTTCGGATTCGGTGATTCCAACTTGCATGGAAATAACTCTTTTATGTTTAGTGAAATATCGAACAGAAGAGCACTTATTCTTGATGCGATGAGACCTTTGGTATATAGGGGGTTAGTTTCTGCCTCCGTAGAAAATGGATATCTATATCAGATAACTGATGTGGGCTTAAACTATGTGAATTCTCTTGAAAGCGAGTATGCAAATACATATCGAGCAATTGCGAGGGAGATAATAAGTGAACTTGGAAACTTTACGGATGAAGAATTATTGAACCTGATTCACTCGAAGTCAATAGTTGAGCGAAACAAAGGAGCAAAGTGATGTTTTATATCAAGAGAATATTATTTACGACGGAAATGGGTACAAAAGATTATATTGATCTTAAACCCGGTTTAAATATAATACATGGTCCTTCTAACACAGGGAAAAGTCTTATTGTCGATAGTATTGATTATATGTATGGTGCTAAGCCTAAAAAAATTACTGATAATTCCGTGCGTTTTAAGAATATAACTATGATACTTGATGTGGATGGCCAACCGCTCACATTAAGTCGCGATATTAATTCTTCATTCATTGATGTTTCCGGCAATGTTAATTCTATTGATAACGGAAAATATACTCAGAGCGGAAAGAAAAGCATTAACCAATTATGGCTCCAGTTGATGGGAATATATGATCCCGTAAGCATCCTTCAGTATATGGATGGGACACCTCAGTCTTTAACGGTACGTACATTCCTTCATACTTTTTTGATTAATGAAACTAGGATGTCTTCTGACTTAAGCATACTACAGCCAAAAGATGGATATCATAATCTTCCTGTATCTACTTTAATGTCGTTGATATACCTGATGACAGGAATTACATATACTGATGGGGAGAAGATAAAACCGAAAAAAATCATTGATGCTGAAAACAAGGCGGTTATCAGCTTTGTTGATAGGAGCATGTCAAGACTGCATGAAGAAAAAGTCATGGCAATGAGAATGCAGGATGACGAAATTCCACCGGAAAAACTCCAGGAAAAGATAGAGATTGCAAAAAGAGCTATCAGTGAGGCAGAAAAGCATATTGATGAATTAACTGAAAAAAGTCAGAAACTAGCATCTGAGGTTATAGGTCTTGATCAACAGATTACAGAATCGAAAGTGTTGAAAAATAGATATAATTCCTTGATGACGCAGTATGAGTCTGACATAAAGAGGCTTACATTTATAGCGGAGGGTGATTTACATAAGGATTCGTTGCCGAAATTGGATCATTGTCCGTTTTGTAATGGAGAGCTTCCTAAAGATATAGAAGAATCCTGTGTGGAAGCTGCAGTGGCCGAGGTCCGTAAAATTGAACTTCAAATCAAAGATCTTGCCTCTGCCAGCAAAATACTTGATGATGAAATCGCTGAACTCTCAAGTGAGAAAAAACGAATTAATGAAGCTCGGCGAAGCATACAGAAACAGATTCAGGCAGAACTTGAGCCTAAATTAACAGATTTGCAAAATGATCTCAATAGTTTTCGGGTCTCTCTTGGAAGGCAAAAAGTTGCGGACATATTTGAACATGTGGCCAACACAATATATAACGAGATGCAGGAGTCTATGGAAGGTGAGCTAGTTCTTCCCAATATAGATGTTCGGGAAAAGGTAAAGGAAATAATTGGCGAACCGTTGAACGTGTTCTTACCTCAGATTTTAACAGAGGCTGATTACGATAATTTTACTAAGGCAGTATTTGATATCGAAACTGTCGACATTAAAATTAATGGAAAAGAAAAGGCTATCCAAGGACAAGGATACCGTGCGTATTTAAATGCGGTTATGGCAATAGCTATGCAAGAAATGCTTGTAAGCAGTAACCTCTATAAGCCTAATATTCTTGTTATGGATTCTCCGATTCTGTCCTTTGCAGAGAAAAAAATAAGACCTGGAGAAACCGCTGCTCCTGATCATATGAAGAAGGGACTCTTTAGATATATGGATGCTCATACGGTGGGGTATCAGGCTATTATAATTGAAAACGTTATCCCTGACATTGAATATAAGAATGCAAATATTTTAGAGTTCACAAAAGATACGGAACGAGACAGATACGGTCTTATTGAATCTTATCACGAAAACTGATCTTTAATTATATGGAAGAAGTCATCTACGAGATGGCTTCTTTTTTTATGCGCAAAAATATGCGACTACATGCGACTCCACGCGACAGTATGAGGAATACATACTGTTTTTTCTAAAGTATCATAATCTCAAACATTACCGGAAGGAACGTTCTCCGTAGTGGGAATCAGCCTCAAGTGACGGAAGGTAATGTCAACTAAATAACTGTTAGCCAGATGAGGCGGCTAATCAACGCAACGGGAGATCCCGAGGCTTGATTATAGTCGCTTCATTTTGTGATCAGGCATTGAGTCTCCCGAGACAAGGAGACAAAGATGGCAAAGAATCACAGAAACGATGACGGCAGTTACACATGGTATATCACCGATTCAATGGGACATTCTATCCCTGTAACAATCCCAGCAGGAACACTGGCAGATGAATTAGAAGGCATCGATATACGGTCCAACAGCAGTGATTATACGTGGAATCACCTTATTGATAGGGAATTCTACAAAGGTGCCAAAGAGGATGAAGACTCTGACGGCAACATGGGTATCTCTACTAATCCTATGGATGCTTTTGAGCACCACGGCCTGTCCGTAGAAGAACAGGTTATCGGCGTAGAGGTATATGAGAGCGTTGCAGTCGTTGAGACCAGAAAGGTTGTAAATACGCTTAAGCCCAAGCTTAAGGATACCTATGAAAAAAGGTATGAGACCGACTGGTCACAGGAAGACGTGGCTAAGGCAGCTGGTAAGAGCAGAACAACCATAACCATGCGTGAGAAGACCATACAGCAGGTTGTTAAGGAACAACTCAGCAAGGATGGTATCGACGAGTCCAATATTGCAGAAATGCTGCGTAAGCAGGCGCACTAACACAAAAATTGACATTTATGCAAAAGAGGGTAGAGGGGCAATACATCAGCCCCTCACCCTGCAGGACAGATCACATAGGAGGAATGATCAATGAAGATAAGAGTTTTAGTTATGAAGCCAAGGCAGAAAGCACAGGATGTATGGATTGAACCCACACATGACACCATAACAACAATGCTTGGTGGAGAGATGACGATGTCGAATCCGTTAAATGACGGAACGGTAATCATCAGCAGAGAAGGCGCAGACAAGGATGGCACGGTAGTCAACAGGGTCATCCGTAACACAAGAGGACAGATCGTAAAAGCATATTACGGAACAATCATTGTGGCCGGACTGTTTTTGAAGGCCGGCGAGCTGGATTCTCTTACAGATAAGGAGATACAGCAAGTCATGGATCGGCTTGAGATGGTAGAAAGCGAGGTGCAGCTATGAGCAGAGAAATAGAAATAAGAAATGATATGTCTCCGGTATTTGTTTTCCGCAGAAGGAACATTCCTGTAGGCACCGAAATTGAACTGACCATCGGTAATAAGGAATGGGAGAATCCCGGAGACAAGTTGTTCGTAGTGGCGGAGTATCCATGCTTCATTCTGCTGGAGGTTCTTACCAGATCAAAAAGCAGATATAAGACAACAGTTCACAAAGCTGACCTATATACCGGCTACGTGAAGCTAAGAGAGAAGGGAGGGATGGCATATGCCTGATTATAAAAACACATTACCGATGCCGGTCAAAGCACACATGTATTCACATCAGATTAACGCATTTGATTTTGCATGTGAGGTATTTGGGTTACTGTCCGGGACAAACGCTTATATAAGCCGGGGTATTGCTCTGTTTTATGAGATGGGTACAGGAAAGAGCCTCTGCGCTATAGCCATATGTGGGATGCTGTATCAGATGGGGCTTATAAACAAAATTCTGATAGTGGCGCCGCTTTCTATCTTAGGCGTGTGGCGTGAAGAGTTCGAGAAGTTTGCGGATTACCCATATAACCTCGTGGTTTTATCAGGGAGCAGTGAGAAGAAAAAGAAGCAGCTGTCGGAACTGCCGGATGATGCATTGAATGTTGTGGTTGTTAATTATGAGTCTACGTGGAGAGTGGAAGAGGCGTTGTTGCCGTTTGCTAAAGATGCCGTGATCGTGGCAGACGAAGGCCACAAGATTAAGGAGAATCGTTCTAAGCAGTCCAAGGCTATGCATCGACTTGGTGATGTGTCGGCATATAGGCTTCTGCTTACAGGAACACCAATAACAAATAAGGAAGTCGACGTTTATTCCGAGTATCGCTTCCTTAACAGTAACATCTTCGGCGAGAGCTTTTATCGCTTCCGTTCAAGATACTTCGATATGCTCGGATATGGCAACCACATACCTGTATTCCGTGAATGTATGCGTGATGATTTCTTGGAGAGATTACACCGTATAGCTATCCGTACTACTAAGGAAGAGGCTCTGGACTTGCCGGAAACGTACGATGAGGTCCGTTACGTTGACCTTGAACCTAAGGCAAAGGCTATCTATCAGCAGATAGCTAAGGAGAACTATGCTGCGCTGGGAGATGGTGAAGTATCGACTCCCAATATCTTAACGCGCCTTCTTAGGCTCTCGCAGATAACCGGTGGCTTTGTTACTGATGATACACAGGTATCAACAGCTGTAAGTACAGCCAAATTGGATGCATTATCGGACATCTTTGATACTGCACAGGAAGAGAATAAGAAGATTGTCGTCATAGCACATTACCGTGCGGAAATGGATGCTATTGAGCAGATGTTGCAAAAGAAGAAGTTAGGCTATGCCGTTGTAAGAGGCGGAGTTAAGGACAGAGATGGCGAGGTTCGTAGGTTCCAGAATGATCCTGACTGCTTATGTTTCCTTGGACAGATATCTGCAGCGGGACTTGGTATCACATTAACCGCAGCGTCTACGATGGTGTTCTATTCAATGAATTACTCATCGTCAGACTTCACACAGGCCAAAGCACGTATCCACAGAGTATCACAGCGTAATGCATGTCAGTACATCTATTTAATATGTCGTGGCACCGTAGACACTAAGGTCCTGCGCTCAGTCCGTGACAAGCTGGACTTGGCAAAGATGATAGTGGACGACTACAGACACGGTGGTAACCCGTTTGATGATAAGGAGGATTTTTATGAGTAACGAAGCATTGTTTGACATCGCGGACAGACTTAAGGCGGCAAAAGATGAGAAGAAGGATCTTGATGCCAAGGCTAAGGAACTGGGCGCAGAGATTGAGGAATTGGATAAGCAGTTATCCGATGCCATGACTGAAGCAGAACTTGATAAGTTCAGCCGTAACGGTAGCACATTCTACTTAAGTAGCCGACTGTTTGCATCTCCGCAGGCAGGCCGTAAGGATGCCCTGATATCTGCCTTAAAAGAGGAAGGATTCGGAGATATTGTTCAGGAGACCGTCAATGCTAATACACTGTCAGCATTTGTTAAGGAACAGATGTCACAGAACGGTGATGAGGTACCGGAATGGCTCTCAGATGTTGTTAATACATTCGAGAAAATCTCAGTCGGAATAAGGAAGTCATAAAAATTGACATTTTTGCAAAAGAGGGTAGAGGGGTTAGTTAATCCCTCTGCCTGATATCAAGAAAACGAATACAAGGAGGAAAAATTATGGTAGCAGAGAATAATGAGCAGAGCACCGAGATCGTAGCACAGGGTAGCTTTGCAGACGTAGCAGCACTTGAGGTTGTCAAGGAAGCACTGGCAGATGATTGCGGTGATCTTACCTTACCTATCGACAGAATCAAGATACCATCCGGAGGAGCAACACAGTATGAGCTTCCTTCAGACGACACAGATGAAGTCGAGTCAGTTTCGGAGATTAAATGTGTCATTCTCCATCATCATCCTGCGTATGCATATTATGCAACAAAGTATGAGGGCGGTAACAATCCACCCGACTGCGGCAGCTTCGATGGGGCAATAGGTATCGGTACACCTGGTGGTGAATGTGCGAAGTGTCCTTATAACGTCTTTGGATCCGGCGAGGGTCAGAGCAAGGCATGTAAGAATCGTAGGATGATTTACATTCTACGTGAAGGCGATATCTTCCCTATGGCATTATCGCTTCCTACAGGATCACTTAAGGCATTTACGGCATATGTTAAGAGCCAGCTTACCAAGGGCAGACGCTTAAATACTATCGTTACTAAGCTGAAGCTTAAGAAAGTAACAAATAACCGCGGTATTGCATATTCACAGGCTGTGTTTGCATTCGACAGAGTGCTTGATGACAAGGAGAAGGTCGTGATCGCATCTTTAACTGAACAGATGAAGGATTACGCACAGAACCTTTCACCGGCGGCTCTTATACCGATGGATGACGAGATGGTTGATCCTGAGACAGGAGAGGTTGTTGCACCTCTTAAGTAAGTAATGACAGTAATGGGGAGAGTATATATTTACTCTCCCCGAGAATGGAGGAGTAAATGGAAGATACACAATATATATGCGTTACGGATCCCGATGAGTTAAAAGAATACATTGGTGATTCTACACTTGTTGCATTCGACTTTGAGACTGCTCCGAACGATGGTTATCGTGACGAGGATAAGGCGGCACTTGACCCTGCTAAGGCTCACATTGTTGGCTGTTCCTTTAGCGTAGCGCCTATGACGGGGATATATGTTCCTATAAAGCATCTTAAAGGTAAAAATATGGATGTTACCGCGTTCATGTCGTATCTTAAGCGGTTTCTTACCAATACAAATATCATAAAGGTAGCCCATAATATTGCATTCGAGTCATTATTCTCATATGCAAACGATATTGTTATTCAGGAGCCTGTATATGACACGATATGCGCTTCTCAGATGACGCTGTCCGGCAATTATAAGTTCAGATCTTTACAGGAGAGTGGACTTAAGACGTTAGCGGCAGATTTGTTGCATAATCCCTTGCCTACATTTACAGATGTAACTGACGGCAGGCATTTTGATGAACTTGATGCGCAGGATGTGGAGACCGTCAGATACGGATGTGCCGATTCGGACTACGCACTCCGTCTATATCACTTGTTTAATGAATGGTTCGATAAGTATCTCCCTAAACACAGAATGATAGTGGAAACTATAGAGTCCCCGGCGGCAGTATACCTCGGCCTCATGAAATATAATGGCGTCCCGATAGATTTTGACATTTTTGCTAATAAGGGTAAGGAGGCTGAAGCGAAGATGGAGGAGATACGACAGAAGATATCCTTCATCATCGGGGATGTGCCGATAGGAGCGAATGCCAGTACACAGGCATTTAAGAACTATCTCTTTAAGGATCTGGGGCTGCCAATACTTAAGACCACAGCCAAAGAGAAAGAAGCTGCCGATGACCAGACAATGCAGTTGCTTAAAGAATGGTGCGATACTAATCGTCCGGAGTTATCGGAGCTCTTTACGCTGATACAAGAGTATCGTAAGTGGTCAAAGATCAAAAGCACATACATCGACGGATATGGTAAATTCGTAAACTCTGTAACCCATAGGATACATCCTAACTTTTATCAGTTATCAACAGAGACTGGTCGTCTAAATTGTCAAAATCCCAACATGCAGAACACCCCTAGATCGTCAAATGATCCTGTTGGTATCAGAAAAATGATTAAGGCACCTGACGGATGTGTCATTATGAGCCTTGATTTTTCTCAGATTGAACTTCGTGTCGGAGCGTTCTACTGCCGGGATGAAAAGATGATGCAGACCTACCGTGACGGCGGAGACATACATGCTATGACCACTTCCGTCATATTTGGAATCAGCTATGAGCAGGCTAAGGATAAGAATGCTCCGGATTACAAGGAGCGTAGGTCCATAGCCAAGAATACCAACTTCGGTGTTTTTTATGGCCTGTATCCGAGAGGCTTACAGTCAACGCTTAAGTTTAAGGCTGGCGTTGAGAAGTCTTTTGATGAGTGTCAGGAGATTATTGATAATCTGAAAGCCGGATATCCAGCACTGACTTCATGGCAGTCACAGGTCAAGTCTGATGCAGCAAGAAGAGTGTATTCCGAGACGTGGCTGGGCAGACGTAGGTATTTACCTATGATAAACAGCGATGAGTGGTCACAGAAGTCGTTTGCAGAGAGATGTTCTATGAATACCCCGATACAGGGAACAGCAGCGGATATCTTAAAGATGGCCATGGCACGGATCCTTAAAGGATTACCAGAGCGCGAATATCTTAGGCCCATTCTTCAGATTCACGATGAGCTTACATTCATTGTCCCTAAGGACAAGGTCGATGAGGCCGTGCACTTCGTACGTGAATGCATGCAGGTTAAGCCATTCCCGGAGTTTGACTTACCGCTTATTGCTGAAGCCTCAGCAGGTGATAGTTTTGGATCTATGGTTGAATTCGACGCATAGGAGGGCGTCATGTTATGGGAGTATTCACAAATAAAGCTGGATACGCCGACCCTACTGCAGGGTGGGCGATATCCAATCAAATGAGGGAGTACAAGCAGTTCCAGAAGAAGGAATATGCTCGTAAATACGAAATACGCTCCAGACCTAAGGTGTATGTGGTCAGTCCTTATGCCGGGGATATTGAGACACATATCAAAGAAGCCGTTGCACTTTGTAAATATGTCATATCGCAGAAGAAGATACCGATAGCAGCACATCTTTTGTTTCCTCAGATGCTTGATGATGAGGATCCGGTTCAGAGGGAGCTTGGCTTACTATATGGCTTAACACTTCTTGAACTCTGTAGTGAAGTTATCGTGTTATCGGATAGTCCTGAGGATATATCTTACGGGATGAAAGGCGAGATACATGAAGCAAAGAAGCTCGGTAAGCCCATCCGCTATGTTAAACGGGAGGTGGTTTTATGATTATAGGACCCTTGGATATATTAAAAACACTATTTAATGTTGACGAGATTGTTAACTTCAGAATTATCGACGATAAGAAGAAAGGTGTCTTTAAGGGCGCTAAGATTGCCGTGGAACTGAATAAGTACGCCACCATAGAACAGCAGCTTAAAGACCATAATGCATTAGACCGTGGGATATTCTATGTTGTTAACTTTGGCGGCGACTTGGATAAAGATATCACCAGAATCAATGCTCAGTTTGTTGAGATGGATGACGGCACGTTTGATGAGCAGTGGGATAAGATACAGAAGTTTCCTATTGAACCGTCATTTGTGATACAGACACAGAAATCGCTGCATGTATATTGGCTTATTAAGGACGGAGACGTTGCAATATTCCGTTCAATACAGAAGGGTCTTATTAAACACTTTGACGGTGACCCTGCCTGTGTTAATGAGAGTCGTTGCATGAGAATACCGGGCTTTAATCATTGTAAGAAAGATACTCCGGTCATGGTTGAATGCAAGAGATTCAATCCTCAGCTTAAGTATACTCAGGAAGAGATTATTACTGCTTTGGGAGATGATTATACTCCCGACGCTACTGTAAGTAATAAGCAGAGTACTAAACCTACAGGTACAGAGATGGGGCTTGAGCTTGTGGTTAATACCTGTGAGTTTATTAAGCACTGCAATACGAATGCCGCAACACTGTCAGAGCCTATGTGGTATGCGGAAGTGACTAACCTTGCACCTTTTGATGGTGGCAGGGAAGCAATCCATAAGTTCTCTGCTCCATATCCTGGCTACGATAAGGCGAAGACCGATGATAAGATTGACCATTTCTTATCAAGCGGAACAGGGCCAATGACCTGCGAGAAGATTAAGGAGTTAGGTTTTACCTGTCCTAAGATGGCTAACGGTGAATGTACGTGTAAGGCTCCGGCAGCTAAGAGCTATGAAGCGCTAGACGTTGCTGATATTAAGACGCTTCTTGCAGCAGAGGCTGTTAAAGGTAAGGTCGTTGAGGATATGCAGACGGCACAGAAATTTGTGGCTTCTTATATGTATAACCTCGATACCGCTACAGCCGAGACATTAATTAAATATGATATCAAGGACCACTTTAAGTTTAAGGCCGGTGATTTAAAACCGCTGCTCGATGCATTCAAGCAGAAGGCTAAGGATTATCATGCACAGAAAGCGAAGAAGGCTCAGGAGAGTCAGATGGGAGAGCTGCCGGTATGGTACGCGATGTCAGATAAAGGACCTAAGTTCATGCCTGATGTGTTAGCGGACCATTGTGCGAAGAACAAGGCTGTGTTCTGCATCGGCGAAGACTTCTATCTTTATAACAACGGCGTTTATCGTCCTCTGTCAGAGGAGCGAGCCAAAAATATGATAAGGGAGGAAATGCTTATGGGATATACCAAATTATCTCAGATCAATGATTCGACGGCACAGTGGCGTATGCAGATACAAAAGGATGCTAAGGACTTAAATACGAATCCATTCTTCATTAACCTACGTAACGGGATGTTTAACGTGTTAGATGGTAAGCTCATTGATCATGATTCAAAGTATTTAACGACCGTGCAGTTAAATGTAAGTTACACACCCGGAGCAGATTGTCCGAGGTTTAAGAAGTTCCTTGAGGAGCAGCTTGAGGCTGATCAGATACCTCTTATTCAGGAGTGGATGGGGTATGTCATGATACCGACGAACAGAGCACAGAAGTCTTTAGTCTTTGTTGGAGAAGCTGCGGCAGGTAAGAGCGTACTCTTAAGAGTAATCAATGAGATACTCTTGGGTAGGGAGAACACCTCAAATGTAAGTTGGCAGGCCTTAAATGAGAGATTTAAGCCTGCGGAGTTGTTTGGTAAGCTTGCTAATATTTTTGCTGACCTCCCTACTAAGAATATAGATGACAACGGAATGTATAAGTCATTAGTAGGTGAGGACTTCGTCACGGTTGAGCGTAAGAATCAGCATCCATTTAGCTTCCAGAGCTTCAGCCGTTTGCTCTTCAGCTGTAATACGATACCTCGTAACTATGGTGATAAGTCCGAGGGATTCTATAGAAGGCTCTGTATTATACGCTTCAATAGGTCGGTGCCCAAGGATAAACGTGATCCGGAACTTGTTGATAAGTTACGTGCGGAAGCAGACGGTATATTCTTGTTTGCGCTTGAAGGGCTTAAGAGACTTATGAATAACGGTTTCGTATTCTCAGAGACACAGAGAAACATTGATGAGCTGGAGAAGTATCGTGAGGACTCTAATTCGGTACTTGCATTTGTCAAAGAACGTTGCGCATTGGACCCTGCTGCAGAGGAAGGTAGAACCGTGGTCTACGATACATATAAGAACTACTGTGAGGAGTGTGGCCTGCAGCCTTATTCCCAGAGGAAGTTTAACGATGAGATTGAGTCTCATTTTTCCGAAGTGAAGAAGGCCAAGGATACCACTGGTAAGAGAAAGACGTGGCGTGGACTGCGACTGGACGACCAGACCGACTAACTTCGGTCCAGAACAATCCAGTATTATCAAGGGTTCGGACCAGTTGGACGAGAAAAAATCCATTTTCAGTAAAAAAAATAATAAAAAAATATATATATCACATATATGTGTGTATATATAAAAAAAGAGCGAAAAACCCGTCCAACCCGTCCAGTCGTCCATAGGCCAGTAAAATCAAGCCTTTGCGGACACGCTCGGTGGAAATAACCGGTCCGAAACCGGTCCAGAGACAGTCCAAACCCGTCCAGAGAGGTGGATGTTATGAAGGAAGCAGATATCGTTAAAACAATTCTGCGATACTTAAAGACCGTACCTGAGACCTTTGCTTGGAAAGAGCATGGTGGAATGTACGGTACAGCCGGGATACCTGATGTCATATGTTGTCATAAGGGTAAGTTCTACGGCTTTGAAGTAAAGACCGATACCGGTCAGCCTACTGAATTACAGAAGGCTACAATCAGAAAAATCCAAGACGCCAAAGGTACAGCCCTTGTGGTAAGATCGGTGGCTGAGGTGCGAGCCATAATATATTGACTCCCTGCAAAGAACAAAGAACACTGAAAAAAGAACAAGATACGATGCTGCAAAGAGATTACAACCTAGCCCGGGATATTGGAAGAGGGAGGCATATCTTACATGCAGACGTTTAAGATAAATGAGGAATACAAATCCCTGCCTCCGCAATATCCGAATCACATACAGCGGAGGAACTTGTTATGAAGATAAAGGATTACCTTAAGATGCCATACAGACTTAACAAGCAGATAATCAGGAACAGACATGATATGGAGAGATGGGAGGCTATGGCTTACAGCATAACAAAAGATACTGTACAGCCTCACTACAATCCAAACAGAGCAACGAGTGCTCCTTATGAGAGATGCATTGAGATGGTTGAGACTTTGCGGTCTGCCATTAAGGATCAGGAGGAGCATCTTGAAGAAATAAAAACATCGGTGCTGTCGGATATACTTATTCTTGATAAGCCTGAGCTGGTAACGATACTTAAGATGCGTTACATCGATTTTGAGACATGGCCTGTTATCAGCCGTGAACTTAATTACAGCGAAAGCTATACTTACAAGATGCACGGCAGAGCACTGGAGGAATTAAATGCCATTCTTAAAAAAGATAGTACGAGGATAGTATGAGGATAGTATTAGGATAGTTTTCAAAGTGCTAAAATGGTATTGTGAAAGAATATGATGAAGCCTTGTGGATACAACACCGCAGGGCTTTTTTCGTGAGGTGATAGACGTGCCGATGAAAGCTAAACGTCCATGTTCTTATCCGGGATGCGGCTTGCTTACCGATAGACAGTACTGCGAGAAGCATCAGAAGGAAATGAACAGAGACTATGAGAAGTACAGAAGAGATCCGGAGACAAAGAAGAGATACGGACGTGCTTGGGAGAGAATACGTAAGATTTATGCAGATACTCACCCGTTCTGTGAAGAGTGCTACTCGAGAGGGATCATTACTCCAGTCGAACACGTTCATCACGTCATACCTCTGAGGGAAGGTGGCACGAACGACTTTGACAACCTTATGAGCCTGTGTCAGTCGTGTCATTCACGGATACATGCCGGACGTGGTGATTACTGGCATAACATTCCAAAGAAATAGTGGCAGGTCTGCTCACCCGTCCCAGTCCGCTGACAACACCTTTGTGGGACAGGTTCGCGCCTGCCCAACAATGTAGTATGACTAAGGTCAGCGGTACCTGCGTGTTTAATATATCACGGCTGGTTTTGTATTGGAAGAAGAAATGCACCCTAATCATTAAACGGTCGAGAACGACGTTTGGGACCACCAGACGATTTATTTCCTACCTTACATCATTTAGAGGGCAGGGTAGGGGCGGTATCAATCTCTACAGGGCAAGGCCCCGGGGAACGGGCTGGCCTCTTCTTCTTAAAAATCGCGATTTCAAACAGGGGATAGCCCCTATGAAAATATAGGAAAATCAATGCTTTGATTAAACATCACGTTTGAATAATGTGATGTTTTTTCAATTTAATCAAACGAAATGGAGATATCAAATGGCTAAAGACGGCACAGCGCGCGGTGGTGCCAGACCAGGGGCCGGACGCAAGCCCAAGGCCCTATCAGAAAAAATCAAAGATGGTAAAAAAGCTACCGCGATGCTTAATCCAACAGAACTTGAGGGAGTAGAAATGCCTCCCATAAGAGATTATCTGACCGAAACGCAGAGAGACGGTACTGAGCTTTGTGCTCGCGAGATATATGAAGATACTTACCGCTGGCTTAAGAGTATGCAGTGTGAGAATTTCGTATCTCGTCAGTTACTTGAACAGTACTCAATGACGATGGCCAGATACATACACTGTGAACAGACAATCTCTAAGCTCGGCTATATAGCTAAGCACCCGACAACCGGGGCAGCGATTTCGTCTCCTTATGTAAAGATGTCGCTTGACTATAACAGACAGGGAACAATCCTTGGTAACGAGATACAGCAGATTGTTAAAGAGAACTGCCCGCAAGAGGTAGTCAATAATCCGAATGATGACGTGATGGAGATTCTGCTCCGTACGAGAAAGGGACACTAATGAAAACAACATCAGAAATGCAATTGGTATCAATAGATAAGTTGGTACCGTATGTTAATAACGCAAGAACACACTCACCGGAACAGATCAACAAGCTCCGCTCATCACTTAGGGAGTTTGGATTTGTGAATCCGCTTATTATTGATAGGGACTATAACGTGATTGCCGGACATGGTAGACTGGCAGGAGCTAAAGCTGAAGGTTATACTGAGGTACCCTGTGTGTTCTTGGATGATCTTACCGAAGCTCAGAAGAAGGCATACATCCTTGCCGATAACCGTATGGCAGAAGATGCCGGCTGGGATAATGACCTGTTACGAGTTGAGATGGAAGCTTTGCAGGATCTTGGTTTTGATATTTCAATGACAGGTTTTGATGAAAAAGAGATAGCTTCACTATTCGATACAGACAATGAAACAGAAGAGGATGACTTTGATGTTGATGAGGAGCTTGCTAAGCCGACCTTCTCAAAAGAGGGTGATATCTGGCACCTTGGGAAGCATACAGTTATCTGTGGTGACTCTACAAAGCAGGAAACTTATGTAAACCTGATGGGTGATGTGAAAGCTAACCTTGTCTGCACGGACCCTCCGTACTTGGTGGCCTTAGAGTCTTCCGTAGGTAAGATAAAAAACGACGACCTTGATGATGAGAAGGGATATGAATTCCTAAAATCAGCATTCGATAACTTCAAAGAGGCTATGGCCAAGGACGCGAGCATTTATGTGTTTTATGCAACTATGAAGGCTCGTGTTTTTTATGACGCATATGAAGACGCCGGATTTAAGGTTGGCGCAGGTTTAATATGGCGCAAACCCAGAGCACCTCTTATGAGAACTGACTGGAAGTTTAACTCAGAGCCGATCATCTGGGGCTGGCGTAAGGACGGAAAACACATATGGTATGGAGATCAGAAGCAGACTAACGTGTTTGAGTTCGACAGCATAAAGAGTGCCAAGGAAGATGGCTGCGGTCATCCCAGTTCTAAGCCGGTACCTCTTATTGCATACCTTATAAAACAGTGCACTCAGACAAACGGTATAGTCCTCGATGGATTCTTAGGATCAGCATCAACACTAATTGCCTGTGAGCAGCTTGGGCGTATTTGTTACGGTATCGAGCTTGAGCCTAAGTTTGTGGATGTCGCCGTAGAAAGATTCAGGGCAACGAACCCGGAAGCAGAAGTATATGTTATCAGGGACGGTGAGAGGATTAACTACGACGATGTAGAAAAACCTGACAAATAACACCGGGATATTTGTTACATATTATTGCACAGAAAGCTTGCTATTACTGGCTTTTAGAGTGATTAATGTACTACGCCGAAAGGCAAGAACACTTAAATAGCCAGTAAAGGAGGCAGACATGAGAGTTGAGTTTAACAGAACAGGAAACGAACGAAAGGAACTTGTAACAAAGATCGAACAGATCACCGAGAACAAGGCAAAATACCGGGGAGCACCTACGATGGCATACGACATCGGGGAGTTTATAGTGACGAAGAACGGCGCTATAGAATGCGACGATTCTGAAGCACTGGAAGCATTAGTCGAGAGCCTTGCATTTGAGGGCATTATTTCGGCGAATACGGCCGATGAAACGGATAAGGCGGACAAGATTACCCCTAAAGAGAACCCGGCCGTTAAAACGGCAGAATCGACCGCGCTTTGCATTGAGATGCCAAGGGAGAGATTTACAGATGAAGCAATCGAAAACCTTAAAAGAATTACGGAAAGCAAAGGAGTCTTATTCAAAAAGGCATTTGAAACAGATGAACTTCCAATCAATGTCACGAACAAGACGGTCGCCTTCCCTTGGTTTGGGCATGCGGACGCAGAATCGGTAAAGGCATACACACACTTTATTGAAGAGATCTGCAACATGGCGATTCACCAAAAACACATATCAGCCAAAGAAAAGGAATTCGAAAATGAAAAGTATGCATTCAGATGCTTCCTTCTAAGGCTGGGATTCATCGGAGCGGAATATAAGGATGAAAGAAAGATACTCCTTAAGAACCTCTCCGGATCATCAGCATTTAAAAGCGGAGCGAAGGGAGGTGCCTTAGCATGAGATTTCCTTCAAAAGAGATAGTTGATGGGGTACGCAAACAATACCCCATAGGTACAAGAGTTGAGCTTGTAAGGATGGATGATCCACAGGCGCCACCCATTGGATGTAAAGGCACCGTCACAGGTGTTGATGATACCGGGTCCATTTTGATGCGATGGGATAACGGATCCGGCCTTAATGTAGTCTACGGAGAAGACGCTGTACGGATTATTACCGATGGCTTATAAGTCCATATAAGCAGATGGGATTTTTGTTACACTTAACTACAACGAGTGATATAATACTTATGGAGTTGTTAAGGGGTAACATATGGCACTTGTTAATTGTCCTGAATGCGGAAAAGAAGTATCCGACAAGGCGTCTAATTGCCCGAATTGCGGGTATCCATTATTAAAAACTGAATCTCATACAGAAGAGACGAGTGATATTGGAATTCAAGAGAAAAAGCAAAAGAAGCCCATTGGAATTATGCTGCTTGTGCTTTTTCTTGTGGTTGCTATTGTTGCAGTTATTATTCTGCTCATACTTAGGCTGAACAACACATCCAGATCTTTAGGAGAAACTGTAAGTCAGGTGCTTGTTGGAAATAAGCATACACTTGAAGAAGTTGATGCTTCGGTAGTTACTGTTTACTGTTATGATCTTTTGGGAAAAGAATACGGTGATGAGACAGGATCTGGAAGCGGATTTATTGCGTTCGATGATCAAACCGTTGTTACCAATTTTCATGTATATGAATGCGGTGACGACATAAGGATAATTACAAAAGATGATAAAGAATACATAGTTGATTCAGCTATTTCTTTGTCAGCACAAAGAGATATTGCTATTCTACATATTTCGGAATCGACAGGCCTTACACCATTAGAGTTTGCAGATTCTGATGACGTTAAAAAGGGAGATTCTGTAACGGCTATTGGTAGTCCGTTGGGAATGGCCAACACC
>JAEEGL010093488.1_pt1 | contig 23660 bp, 22 predicted proteins | sample 9134231 | NCBI WGS metagenome assembly JAEEGL01 (sample SAMN16246548, study PRJNA631951) | gut metagenome | biome: gut microbiome; feature: rumen; material: fiber-attached | host: Bos | place: Iran: Karaj | collected 2018-10 | reverse complement strand
CCGGTTTGACCCCAAAGGAAAAGGAAGTCCTGCAATTGATCGCGGAAGGATGTAGCAGCAAGCAAATTGCTAAAACGTTTAATTTATCGCTTAATACCGTTCATGTACACCGCAATAACATTATGAAAAAATTGGGTATCCATAAGCAGACGGAGCTGGTCCGTTTTGCTCTTAAAGAAGGGATTGCCCAGTTGTAAAGGAGACGTATGCGCATTATCGCTGGGACAGCTCGTGGACGGAGAATTTTTTCCGTATCCAAAAATTTGCCAGTGAAACCGATTTCGGACCGGATTAAACAATCTGTGTTTGATATCATTCGCCCGCGTTTGCCGGGGGCCCGCATGCTGGATTTATTTGCGGGCACGGGGAACGTGTCGTTGGAAGCTCTTTCACGCGGTGTGTTACGGGCCGTAATGGTGGACCGGGAAGTGGCTTGCATCAAAAATATACACCGTAATTTAGCACATTTGGGGTTTGAAGACCGGGCCAAAGTGTTACGCGGTGATGTGCTTAAACCCTTGGATTATTTATTGGCCTATAGCGATAACGAGGGCTATGATATTATTTTTATGGGGCCCCCGTACCGTGATATCAATAATAAAATGTTAGCTCTTTCTGCACCGGCTTTGGCCAACGTGGCATCCGCCGGGCTGTTAGCACCCAAGGGAATTATTATCTTGCAGACACACAAAACGGAAGAGTTTGCCGTGCCTGCCGGGTTGGAAATATACCGCGTGGAGAAATACGGAGATACGCTTGTTCATTTTTTGCGGGCGTGCATGCCGCGCCGGGAGGAACAACCGGATGTTGAGTGATCCGTATGAATTAAATTTTTCCAAAGTGAAAACGTACCGGGAATGTCCGTTGGCGTATAAGTATAAATACGTGGACGGCAAGAAGGAAGGATTAGTCCCGGCTTCTTCTCTGGGTGTTTCTATTCACCGCACGTTGGAAGAATACCACCGCTGCAGCAATGACCCCTCCGAATTATTATCTTATTATGATGATTGTTGGTTGGGGGCCGGATATGCCAGTGCCGGCGAGCAAATGGAGTGGTATTTGAAAGGTAAAAAGATGTTGGAAACCTATGCCGAGCGGGAATATGAACGTAAAACAACGGTGGATAGTACCGAGCGGGAATTTATTTTTCAAGAAGGGCCGTGGACCTTGCGCGGCAAAATTGACCGCATTGACAAACATCCGGACGGTTCGTGGGAAGTGATTGACTATAAAACCGGTACGGATGTGGATATGGATGCCCAAGTAACGGATTCGTTGCAGTTGGGTATTTATTCGGTCGGTGCACGCCGGGCCTGGCATTTGGAACGCGGATGCGCGACTATTTATTTTGTGGCGTTTGATAAAACGATTAGCGCCCCTTTTGATTCTTTTGATGAACAGAAAATTATGGACATCTTTATCAAAACCGGGGAAAAAATTGTAGCGCAAGATTACACGCCCCGGACGGAAGGATGTGCGCAATGCCCCTTCAATACCCGTTGTGAAAAAGCCGTTTTGCCGGGGGAAACGTCTTCCGTACCTGCCGACATACACAACTGATATTCTGGTAATTTAAAAACCCGGACTGTTTTGCGTTCACAGTCCGGGTTTTTCTATATATCTTGACACACTTGGCGCAAGTATTTTACCGCATATCTTTGGGCCGCTTCCGTATTTTTGGCTACGTCTGCCAGTGTGATTATCTTTTCGGGCAGTAAGTCGGGATGAATGTTCTTTTTATCCAATTGCCCGCAAATAAATAAGACGGGCTTTTTGTATTTTCGTGCCAGTTGCAAAACGGTTCCGGGGGCTTTGCCGTAAAATGTTTGGGCATCCAATTTCCCCTCGCTAGTGATGACGAGGTCAGCCCATTGGATTTGTTGCTCCAGGCGGATTTTAGGGAAAAGAAGATCTGTCCCTAAGCATAGCTCGGCATTACAACAAGCATATAGTCCTGCGCCAATGGCTCCGGCTGCTCCGGCTCCGGGGAGGGAAGCCACTTTTTTGCCGGTTGTTTTCTCTAAAACCTTTGCCCATGCGGTCAGGGATTCTTCCAGTTGCTTGACCTGAGCCGGGGTGGCTCCTTTTTGCGGACCAAACACCCGGGCTGAACCCAGTGGGCCCAACATGGGGTTGGTTACATCACATACTCCAATAATTTTGACACCGTCAAACCATTCGCGTAGAGTAGATAAATCCAGGTGAGATAAAGAAAGCAGCCCCTTGGCTCCGGGGGGAATTTCGCGCCCGTTTTTATCAAGCAATTTAGCCCCGCAAGCTGCGGCCATGCCGGCTCCTCCGTCATTGCAGGCCACTCCACCCAGTCCTACATAAATTATTTTGGCCTTGTGTTTAACGGCTGAACAAAGAATTTGTCCCAACCCATAAGACGAAGAACCCAGCGGATTTAGTTTGTTTTTGGCAGTTCTGCCTAGGCCGCAGACACGGGCTACCTCTATTACGGCGGTTTTGCCGTCTGTAAGCATTAAAAAAGAAGTGGCCCTTTTGTTTAGAAAAGCATCCGGAGCAGCCATATCAATCGTTTGGGCGTGTGGGTCCAAGGTGCGGAAAAAATCCAAAAATCCGTCACCGCCGTCACTAATAGGCCATGCCCGTACAGTGTGGCGGGGGGACAAATCCTGTGTTAAAATTCGGGCTGCTCTATCGGCGGATAAGGATCCTTTAAAAGCATTTGGCAAAACGAGTATTTTCATTAGAATTTCCAACTTAATTGTGCTTGAATAACGGTATTGGAAGCCGCCGACTTTTTCAATTCGTCTTTGCGCGGAGCGAACTCTTGGCGTACTTCCAACCCAATCATCAAATCATCCACCCACGTTTCCACTCCGAGTCCGGCCGCCCCGGCAGGCCCGGTGGCCGATAAGGAATTGCTAAAGGATGTATACGTAGTAGATCCGGCCGGAGTGGTTTCTCCGTTATAATTCAGGGAAAGCATTTCGTATTGGGCAGAGGCTGTTAAGTAAAACGAAAAACGGTGATTAGGATTGAGATAATAATTAGCCGCCAGGCCTGCCGCTAACATACTCCCGTTGGATTGGGCTTCTATGGTTTCGATGCTGTTGGTAAAGGAAAATTCGTTTTTGGGAACATTTGCAAACAAAAGTGTCGGGCCGAGCCACAAATTACTTTCTTTCACCCGCCATAAAAATTTACCGGAAACCACTATACTTGTTCCGCCAATGTCTAGCCCTTCTTCCGGCAAATCCCGGGTTCCGGACCCAACAGCGACCGGACCGGATGCCTTTAAGTCTAGCGGCATCACGCCTGTTTGTATGGAAAAGTATTTGGAAAAGTTTCTTTCCACCCGTTTGGTAGGTTTTTGTTCGGCGGGAGCCGATTTTTTGCTAGCGGATAATTCTTGTTTGGCTTGGGTGGCATAGTCCTGTTGGCTGATAGCACCGGATTTGACGTTTTTGAGGAACATTTCCTCGTCGCTTAACGGCCGCGGGGCGACGGTTTGTACTTGGGCTGACGGCGTTTGCACTTGTCCGTTCACCACGGTGGCGGTTTTGGCTTCAAATACTTGGTCAATATCCGCATCAAAAGTCAGCCCGCCCGCTCCGGCTACTTTCCCGGCCGGCAAAGTGGCTTGCGCGGCAGCTTGTGCTTGCAGTTGTTGCTCGTGCTGGATTTGTTTTTCCACAAATTCCTGTTGGGCGTTGCCGCGGTCGTAATCGTAGGCTTCAATAGTGACAATCTGCGGTACATCTACATGGACGATAGACCCGTCATCTGTTTGAAGTTTGATGTTGAACTCATCCATGTCCAAAATCACGCCGACCAATTGCGTACCGCCCTTTAAAATAAGGCGGTGTTTATCAGGCAAAATTTGTTCAATTTCGCGTTGGTTAAGCGTAATTGTTCCGTATGAAGTAGCCAAATTAAGTGTATATTCCGTTTGCGATACAATAGACCCGCTGACTAAGGTGCCGTCCTTCATTTTAAGGGTTTCGGCAGTTGCGGCAAACGGCACAAACAACAGAAAACTTAATATAAAAAATTTTTTCATACGGCGTTTAGATAAAAAGAGGGCGTACGAAATACGCCCTCTTATAAGTTATTTGGTTTGAATTTTAGCCGGTTGGTCGGCCTGCGCTTTGCAGCAGCACGGGGCAACCGCCTGTTTGATTTGGTACAGGGCTTTTAAGATTTTAGCCATGGCCAAGCAAAACACGATCACTACAAAATAACTGACGGTTATCTGAATCAGGGCTTCCCAGGAAATTAACCCCCAATTCCACACGCCGTATCCTATTTGAATCAACCAATATACAAAGGAAATGTAGAAAAATACAAAAAACACAACCGAAAGTCCTTTCAAGCACAACCAGTTGTGCGGAAACCATTTAGAGCATTTGCAGCATTTAGACATAGTTTACTCCTTACTTGTTAGATAGGGTTCTCCCCCTATAAATATTGTATCAAAAGCAAGGGATGTTGTGTCAATTTGGTTTGTCGGCTATTTTAATCGGCCGGCTTCGTGCAACAATTCCCGGGCGTGTGTAAGAGCAGCGGAATTTTTAGCGGTGGCCCCCCCCAGCATGCGGGCAATTTCCCGGATTAAATCTTCTCCGGCCAGCGGAGTAATAGATACGCGGGTAGTATTTTGGGTAGCGGTTTTATCTACATGAAAATTTATATGGGCTTGTGCTGCTACCTGTGCTAAATGTGTTACACAGAGCACCTGCTTGCCTTGGGCCACTCCGCGCAGTTTCTGGCCGACCAAATGACCGGTTTCACCGCCGATACCGGCATCTATTTCGTCAAATACCATGACGGGTACCGTAGGAGCCAAGACCGTTTTTAGGCCCAACATGACACGGGAAATTTCGCCCCCGGAAGCTATATTTTTAAGCGGGCGTAGCGGTTGGCCCGGGTTGGGGGAAAACAGAAACTCTACGCGGTCTGCCCCGGTGGGGGTTAGGTTTTCTTCATCCATTTCTACGGCTACGGAAAATTTAACTTGGTTAAAACCGAGGGGACGGATTTCTTCCGTAATTTTTTTGGCCAGTTTTGCGGCGGCTTTCATGCGTTTTTCGTGTAAAGTGCGGGCCAATTCCAGGACGAGTTCTTGCTGACGGGCCAGTTCGTTTTCCAAATCTTGTTCGTGTTCTTCGGCGTGTTGTAAATTTTTGATTTTTGTGCGTAAATCTTCGGCGCAGGCCAATACGTCGGTTAATTCCGGCCCGTATTTGGCCTTCAGGCGTTTGAGTTTTTCGTGGCGTGAGAGCATTTTGTCCAGTGTGGAGGGATCTGCTTCCATATCCGCTTGGTAGGAACCCAACGTTTGGGCGGCATCCTCCAGCGTGGTAAGGGCGGAATTGACCTCTTGGGCCAGACTATGTAAATTGTCATCCAGCGTAGCCATTTGCTCCAGCAACTTGGCCACGCGGGCCGTACGAACTGTAGCCGCTTGTTCGGCTTGGTACAATTCGGTGCAGGCTTCTTGTGCCCAGGCCGATAGTTTGCCTGCGTGTTTCAATTTGGGCAGGGTCTGCTCCAGTTGAATATCTTCGTTAGCGGTAGGGTGAATATCCTCAATTTCCTTTAATTGATAGGCGTACAAATCTAACAATCGTTCTTTTTCTTGTGCGCTTACATGTAACGCTTCCAGCCGGTCGCGGGTTTCTTGCATGCGGGTATAGGCGGCTTGTATTTCCTGTAATAAAGAGGCGTGATTGGCAAACCGGTCCAACAAAGTTAGGTGAATGGCGGCGTGCAGTAAACTTTGATGATCGTGTTGCCCGTGGAAATCTACCAAATACCGGCCCAAATGCGCCAGTACGGAAACCGTCACGGCCCGTCCCTCTAACAAGGCTTTCCCCTTACCTTTCGCGTCCAGTTCGCGCCGAAGGGTAAAACGGTCGGCGTTCAATTGGTATTGTGCGCGTATTTCCGGCGGCAGAGAGGCGCTTTCAAACTCGGCCGATACGCTCATGCGCGGGGCTCCGTCCCGTATGACCGAGACATCTCCGCGGGCCCCCAGTACAAACCCCAGGGCTTCAATCACGATGGATTTTCCCGCGCCCGTTTCTCCGGAAAAGACAGTAAGTCCGTCGTCAAAATCCAGTGTCAAATCGTCAATAATGGCAAAATCACGGATGTGCAAGCGCGTAAGCATATCAGCGGTTCCCCCAGTTGAATTTTCGGTTTAGCATGGTGAAAAAATCGCGTTTGGGGTTCATTAAAAATCGGGCCTTGTGTTCATAAGGAGAAATTTGCACTTGCGTATGGGGAGGCAGGGATAAATTTTCCTGCCCGTCTATCGTTAATCCGGCGCCGTCTAACGGTGTTTTCAAAACAGGGTACAATTCTAGTTTTTTTCCAGCCGGAAGCAAAATCGGGCGTTGACTGAGGGTGTGGGGACAAATGGGGGTAACCAATATTCCCTCTACGCCGGGTGTCACAATCGGCCCGCCGGCAGCCAAGGCATATGCGGTGGAACCGGTAGGGGTGGACACAAGTACCCCGTCCCCAAAGTAAGGCGGCAAAGAATGGGAATCGAAAGTGGCTTCCACCGTTAGTACGCGGGCTTTATCAGCGTGTATGACACAATCGTTTAGGGCCAATAAATAGTGCGGCCGGTTATCGGGAAACCGGATACAAACGGATAACATCATCCGTTCCTGTAAGATAAATTTCCCGGCCAGTAAATCTGCTAAAGCCGTTTCCATTTCTTCCTTTTCACAAGCGGCCAAAAATCCCAGTGTTCCGCAGTTAACTCCCACCAAGGGGATATGGTGCGGGGTACATTCGCGCGCACAACGTAGCATAGTCCCGTCCCCGCCCATGCAGATAAGCAGGTCGGTTTGGGGAATGTTGTTAAAATCGGTTGTAGTATGTGCCGTAACGCCGTGTTCATTCAACCAGGTAGCCGCCTGTTGGGCCGGTTGCCGGTTTTGGGGTTTCTGGGCATTATAGAAAACAGTTATACGCGAAAATGACATACCAGTATTGTAGCAATTTCTATCCCCGGCCGTATAACCGGTCTTTTCCCAAAGCGAAACTTTCGGATTTTTGCCCAAAAGACCTAGAGAGAAAGTAGGTCTTTTGGCCCTTGTCCTTTTTTACAATTTCTTTATACTATAGTATAGAGAAATGAGAGAGATATCATGAAAAAAGCAATTATTTGTATCGTTTATTTGCTGACTGCCATGCATTTGTCAGCGGTCCCGTATGGAATTTTGGATGATGACAACCTTATCCATGCGTCCACATCGGCCTACGCGATAGATAATTTGTTGGATGGCAGAGCCGTTCGCTATGCTGTAGGCGAAAACTGCAATGAACGTGAAGAAGAGTTTTTCACGCAGGAATTGCTGGCTTGGCCGCGCAAAGTTTTATCTCTTATCTCACGCGGTCGTCGTCATGAGTTTCGGGATATTGTTTCTTTGTTGGAGCGTGGCATCACTCTTGTTAAAGTGTCTCCGGACGAGGACCCCGACATTTTTTTGCAAGTGGTGGCGGATGGTAGAAAATTTTGTCGAAATTCAGAAGGTTGTTTTGTCCACAAACAATCCGATCATCCCAATACGATTTATGTTACGAGTGCCACAAAACTCGGTTATCGTTACTTTTCTTGGGTAATTACACACGAATTGGGGCACTACTATGGTTTGGCTGACCAGTACGAACGAGAACGAAAAAACGCTCACCCGGAATATTCCAGCAACGCCAACGACGTACAAGGAAGTATTATGCAGGGCTCATGCTCTACGGGGGGAAAAATTACGTGTGACGATGCGGACGGTTTTATCAATTTGATTGATTTGCGCCTTTCCCGGCGGAACGGTGGGCGATTTTCCAGACGAGCCAGATGGGGATGGAAAAGCGTATGTCCAAATCCTCAAAATAAATACAAAGAAGCCCGTACCGTCAATCGAAGCGACGACTCGGTAATTACCTTTAGTGCGGATACCGGTATTTCATTTATCGGGAAAAACACATATGCTCTTCGCGATTATAGAAACGGAAAGATTATTCAAGAAGAAAAGGTTTCCCTGGAGGTTAGTTTGCTGGCTCTGTTTAATATTGCTGATGAAGACCAGATAAAAAAGGACGACCAAGGGCGCATTATTCAAATTGCTTCGGCCGGTTATATACGCCGTTTCGATTATACGAAAAAGAAAACAGACCAAGGGCGAGGGTACTATCTCATGGATGTGGCCGTTTTTTCCCCGGCGGGGAAGAAAATGCGTATGTACACGTTTACGGTTGATTCGGACCGAAAAGAAATATTTTATCGTGCTGTGGATAAAAAACAGGAATTAATAATTAATCCTCAGGAGATATTCACGGGTATGGATAAAGATTATTCGTTCGCAGCGCGTATGAAAGATTTTGAGGTGTTGGACACGCAACTGGACCTCCGTGCCACCTGGAGAAATGCTGACGGAATTATAACGCCTCACATGAAATTGACAGCGGACTACCCGAAGGGGATATATACCTTTGCTGTAGGTAATACGTCCCAGGAATTGTATGAGGTTTTACATGATAAACAAGACCTTGCGTACACCTTTAATATAGATAAAAAGGATGGCTATTTGGAGGATATCACCGGAGTTGACCACCGCCTGAGTTTTCTAATAGCCCGCTCCTGGCAAGAACTGCACATTGCCTATGTGCAAAGTTTCCGCCGGAATTTTTACCCGTTTTTATTTAATCAATCATCTAATGAGAATATACAAACGAAACTTAAACAAACATTGCAATCCGGAGTGACCGGAAATACGGTAAAACAATAAACAAATCTTGTTCGCCCGGGGGCGTGCTATTTTCTGGGATATTAGTAAGAGGAAAAAATGAAGAGTATATGAAAAAAATAATTATTTTGTTTGCTTGTTGTTTGGGGGTGGTTTCTTTAGGAGCCGCTGAACCTTGGGGTATTTGGAAACGTGCAATTTTTAGACATACTTTTGCTATAGATAAACTGTTAGCCAATCAACCAATTACATATGCTTTTGAAGGCGAGTTCTCTCCGGAAGAAAAAGAATTGGTCCGTTTGGCTTTCTTGGCGTGGGTAGGAAAACCTTTGCAGTATATTCAAGAAAGTAATCGCGAAGAGGAGTTCCAAGATATCATTCCCATTTTGCAGCGTGGTTTTACGTTAATCCAAGAAGTTCCGGCCGGGAATTCTGATTTCACGGTGGAATGGGCCGAGTTGGAGAGCCATATAGGCGCATCGGTTATGCCGCAAAATGATAGTATGTTAGTCAATGTAATTATTAAAGACAATATGGATTTTTTTTACCGCATTATCACCCACGAAGCCGGACATATGTTCGGCTTGGGAGACCAATATTGGGAAGGTATGGAGCAAAATTCTCCGATCTATCAAAGTGATCCCAATACAACGCAGGGCAGTATTATGCGTAGCTTGGATGAGTTACAACAATTTTCCTGTGATGATGCGGATGGATTGATTAACTTGTTGGACCTGCGGATTTATCAACGGGACGGATCTTTTCCTAAACGGGCACGGACCGGGTGGAAAAGTTTATGTCCCAATACTACACAAGTTTATAAGAAGTCTCAACCCACACAGTCGGCTTCGCGGGCTATTCGGGAGCGCGACCGTTGGGAAGATTTTACGGATAAACGGGTTTATTATGTGCGATATTTCCAACGCAAGGATATAAAAAATCAACCCTTTTCGGTTCACTTACCGGACTTATTGGCTTTGTTTGACCTGGAAGAAAGCGACCGGGTGGAAAGAAATAAAGAGGGTCGGATTACGGCCGTCTACGGGAAGGAATTTGTCCGCCGTTTTTCTTACGTAACCGGGGAAGAAGGGCAACCGGGTTGTTCTGGGCTGGAAATCGCCTTGCAGACACCGGACGGAATTACCTTGGAAAAGTTTTCGTTTTTGGTAGAACCGGATAGCCGGAACATTACTTATTTAAATCCAAATAAAGCGGTGGACGGAATGGTTGTTCGGGCGCCGGGGAAAGGAGTGCGTGTGGAAGGCGAGAAAAAAGCAATTTACCACCTGCGGCGGGCTTTTGAACAAACCGCTTCTCCCCAAGGGGAAAACGGGGATTTTATTGTTTCCGGCGAAGTAAAAGTAGATACGTTGGAACAGTGCGATGTGATATATAAGTTTTCGTTAACTAAGCGCTCCAATTTTTACGATTTTTTTGTTTCTGTGTCTGATGCAGATACACGAGAACAAAAACCTACCACGCATTTTGTAATTTCACAAGACCGCGATTCTTGGCTCCCTATCGGGGTTTCTACCGCTCCGCTACCGGTGGAACAAAAAGTATTTGACAAAGCTTTGCGGTTTCTTGAGGATAATCAAAAGTGGTTGGACAGTTATTACCGAAATTTTTATCCGTTTTTGTTTGATCAACTTTCCACAGAGGAAATCCAAGCGCAACTCAAGCAAGCCCTCAAATCCGGCGTTCGCGGAAATATGGTAAAATAATAATATAAGTCCCGTTCGTCTAGTGGCCTAGGACGCCGCCCTCTCAAGGCGGAGATCACGAGTTCGAATCTCGTACGGGACGTTTTTTATGTAATGCGTACGCAAGTGTGGGGGGGCGTATGGAGTTGTCTGTTTTACAAATCAGTTTATTGTCGGTTTTGTTAATTGGAGTGTTTGTGTTGCCGTTAAGTATACACAAGGTGGAAGAAAATTTGGAGATTTTTCTGTTTTGTTGTGGGGTAGCAGCGGTATCCGTTTCGCACTTGTGGAGTTGGCCGCTGGTGGGGGCCGCATTAAAAGATCCTATCAAAATAACGGTGGCAGTACTCATTGCCGGATTTTTATTCCGGCAGTTTAATACACCGTTACAACACGTTACGCAAAAAGCCGTATCCAAAATCGGCTTACGTTGGACGATGTTTTTAATTGTTAGCATATTGGGGTTAGTTTCTAGCTTGATCACAGCCATTATTGCGGCCTTGGTGTTGGCGGAGGTGGTGGTCATGTTGCCGCTGGCCCGAGCCCAACGCGTTAAGTTGGTGGTGCTGGCGTGTTTCTCTATTGGGATGGGAGCGGTGCTAACGGCTATCGGCGAACCATTGGGAACGATTGTTATTTCCAAATTATCCGGTGCTCCGCACTATGCGGGATTTTTCTATCTAATAGAACACGTAGGTTGGTTTGTGCTTCTGGGTATTTTGCTGATGAGTATCCTGGCCGCGCGGTTGAAAGCCGGGAAACATGCCCCCGGTGAACACGCCGCCGACACGCGCGAAGACCGCAATATTAAAGGTATTTTAATCCGTGCCGGTAAAGTTTATTTGTTTGTGATGGCCCTGGTATTTTTGGGAGATGGACTTAAACCCTTTGCGTTGCATACGATATCGCACTTATCTGAAAATTGGCTCTACTGGATTAATTCTGTTTCTGCCGTGTTGGATAACGCTACGTTGGCCGCTATTGAAGTCACACCGAATATTTCCGACCGATCGCTCACGTTTCTTCTTATGAGTTTGATTGTATCGGGCGGGATGATGATCCCGGGGAATATTCCCAATATTATTTGCGCGTCTAAACTGGGTATTAAAAGTAAGGAGTGGGTCAAAAACGCGTTAGGATTGGGCGCGGCACTGATGACCGGATTTTTTGTGCTTTTACATATCGTGTTGTAAATCCCGTTTTATTTCAGTTTCATTTGACGTAGTTCAAACAGCCGGTCGCGCAGTTCTGCGGCCAGTTCAAAATTAAGTGCATCAGCCGCCTGGTGCATCTGTTGTTCCAAATCTTTTTCTATGCCTTTGATGTTTTTAGCCGTGGGTATAGGGAGCGAATCGGCCAATACTCCAAACGCACTGGTTTGGGCTTGCTGTTCAAATTCCTTCAATTCTACTTCCGTTTTTTGAATGGTTTTGGGAGTAATATGATGCTCTTTATTGTAGGCCTCTTGTAATTGGCGGCGGCGGTTCATTTCGTTAAGGGCATATTTGATGGAATCGGTTTTTCGGTCCGCGTACAAAATTACTTCACCTCCGGCGTTGCGTGCGGCCCGGCCGGAAATTTGAATAAGGGTGGTCGTGTTGCGCAAAAAGCCTTCGTTATCTGCTCCCAAAATGGCTACCAAACCCACTTGCGGAATATCTATCCCTTCACGGAGTAGGTTAATTCCCACCAATACATCAAATTTCCCTTGCCGAAATTCTTTTAAAATTTCCACGCGGTCCAGGGCGTCAATGTCCGAATGTAAATAACGTGTTTTGATGTTATGCTCTGTGAAATATGCACTTAAATCTTCGGCCGTTTTTTTAGTAAGTGCAAGTACCAGTGTCCGTTCGTGTTTGGCGGTATGTTCGGTGATTTTTTCCACCAAATGGTCAATTTGTCCGGCGGTAGGATGAACTTCCACTTTCGGGTCTACCAGGCCGGTGGGGCGGATGACTTGTTCCACAATGTTGTTGCCGCATACAGTCAGTTCATACGGGCCCGGGGTAGCGGACACAAAAACAGTAGCAGGCATTAACCGTTCAAATTCCTCAAATTTAAGAGGCCGGTTGTCCAATGCAGAGGGTAGGCAAAACCCAAAGTCCACCAGCATCTGTTTGCGGGCGCGGTCCCCATTAAACATTCCGCGTACTTGCGGCAACGCCACGTGGGACTCATCTACCATCAGCAAGAAATCGTCGTACCGTTTAAAATAATCTATCAGAGTAGAAGGCCGTTCTCCGGGTTGGCGGCCGTCCATATAACGGGAATAATTTTCAATGCCGGAGCAAAACCCCGCTTGTGTCAGCATTTCCAAGTCGTATTCCGTGCGTTGTTTTAAACGGTAGGCCTCCATTTCTTTGCCTTGTGCCAGCAATTCTGCATGGCGCACGTGTAAATCAGCCCGGATTTGCTCCAATGCATTTTGGGTATCTTCATCCGTTGCCACAAAATGTTTGGCCGGATAAATCCACGCTTCTTTTAATTCGGCCAACACGTTACCGGTGATGGGGTGAATTTCGCAAATGCGGGTAATGGTGCGACCCGTAATTTCAATGCGAAGAGCGTTTGGACTGTAAGGGGTCATAATGTCTATATTAGGCCCGCGTGTGCGGAACTGGCCGGAAGAAAATTCCATTTCGTCACGGTGATATTGAATTTTAATTAACTGGCCCGAAAGTTGTGCACGTGTCATTTCCATTCCCGGTTTTACATAAATGCGCATTTCACGGAAACTGTCCGGCGAGCCGATATTGTAAATGCACGATACAGAGGCCACTACCAGTACGTCTTTGCGGGATATCAAAGAGGTGGTTGCCTTTAAACGCAATTTATCAATTTGTTCGTTGATGGCGGAGTCTTTTTCAATGTAAGTATCGGTTTGCGGGATGTAGGCCTCGGGCTGGTAATAGTCATAATAAGAGATAAAATATTCCACGGCATTGTGGGGGAAAAATTGTTTGAACTCGCCGTACAGTTGGGCCGCCAATACCTTGTTGGGGGATAAAATCAGTGTGGGTTTATTCAGCCGCGTGATGACATTGGCCATGGTGAATGTCTTGCCCGAGCCCGTTACTCCCAGGAGTGTTTGACGTTTTTTGCCGTCTAAAATGCCCTGGGTAAGCGTGTCAATGGCTTTGGGTTGGTCGCCGGCCGGTTTAAAATGAGAAACAAGTTCAAAATGGTCCATGTATGGCTTATTTCACGCCGGTGTGGATGAAGGCTGTATCCAATACACCGGGGAATAACTGGGCAATGCCGTCAATCATAAACTGCATAGCAATGGCGCACAGAATCATTCCCATAAAGCGGATGACAATTTGCGTGCCGTTGCGTCCGATTTTATCAAAAATATATTGTGAACTTACCAACACCATTGCCACAATGCAGGAACTAAGAAATAGCATTAAAATCATCATAACGGACATCAGCCACGTTTCGCATTTTTCGGCGTACAAAATAACGGTAGTGATACTGCCCGGGCCGATAAAAAGCGGCATAGCTACCGGGACTAAAATATGGCTTAAACTATCGCGGGCTTTATCAAACGTATTGCCCGCCGCTGCGGCGGTTTCAATGCCGTGTTGTTCAAATTTGCTTTTCCCTTGTAACATGCGTAGCCCGATGAGCAAAATCATAATAGATCCGGCTAATCTAAAGGCCGGCAGCGTAATGCCGAACATGGTTAAAATGCGGTTCCCAAACAAGAAGAAAACAGACATGAGTACAAAAATGGAGAACGACATGAGCAAGGCTACAGCCCGCTGTACGTTGGGGGATTCGTTTTCTACGTACTCCAAAAAAATGGGCATATTGCCGATAGGGTTTAAAATGGCCAATATACCGATAAACGAGTTAAACAGTAAACTCCATTCCATATTTTTGTTGGGCTCCTTGGTTTATTGCCTGGTTATGTACGGGTACATACCGTCACTTATAGTATAACAAATTCAAGAGAAACAGATAGAGGAATGATTTTGGCGGCTTTACGTTTCATTTCGGGATATGATATAATAAATATGTTGTATAGAAATTTCAGGGCAGTTGGCGCAGTGCTAGTGACATAAGTTCGTCCGCTTTGCGGACCGCGCGAAAGAAGCCAACTGACGAAGTAAATTTGTAGAGATTTGATTTGTCTTCAGGGCAGTTGGCGCAGTGCTAGTAACATAAGTTCGTCCGCTTCGCGGACCGCTCGAAAGAAGCCAACTGACGAAGTAAATTTGTAGAGATTGGATTTGTTTTCAGGGCAGTTGGCGCAGTGGTAGCGCGTCCGCCTCACACGCGGAAGGTCACAGGTTCAAATCCTGTACTGCCCAAATTTTAAAAAAACACCTGGAAGAAGGTGTTTTTTTAATGGCAGTAAGCGGGCAAACTGCTTTATGCGCGTCAGGATTTGAAGCCCGGAGCGATGTTTTTGTTTGAGGGCGAAGCCCGAAAGGCAAAAACCGCGAGGGCGGGCCCAGGCGAAATTTCCGTCAGGAAATTTACGCAGGGCAAACCGTGTATGGTACTGCCCAAGTTTAAAAAGCACCCGAAAGGGTGCTTTTTTAAATGGTGCTATATCTTGCTAATCTACTTTCTTATATTCTAAATTTCAGTACATCCAATTTCCGTGTCGTTCCTGTACCGGGCCGAAAAGAGATTCTGCTAATAGTTGCCCTCGTTCATATTCTTTATTGGACCGGATTTGAAGCCGTCCGTTTGCTGTAGATACGATATCCAGATGATATCCTCCGCCTCTGTCGTGCATTTCCATGAACGCTTCCCAATAACATCCCTGCGGGGCGCATTGGTAATGTTCCAAACGAAAGTTAAAAAACGGGCCGAGGGAATAAGTGTCCGGCCGGGATATGAAATTCCCGCCGGGACTTATTTGTATATTAAAATTAATTTCGTCCCACGCGCACCAACGGCCTTTTTCCTCTATGCAGCGTGTGGCGGCCCGGTTAAGCTCTTTCATGATCGGCATCATGGAAAGAAATCGCTTTCCATAGGGGTCGTCTGTTTTGAAGACTAAATCGGAAGAAAAGGAGTCTCGGCGGGAAGGGTTGGGGTCGGTTGCCAATTCGGTTGATTCCGGTGAAAGTTCCATTTCGCGGGCGGTTTGCGGGGGGACCTCAAGAGGTGCCGGCTCGTTGAATTCTTCCGGGGTGGTTGGCTCGTCCTGTTGTGTGATTTTTGCCGTTTGTACGGATTTTCCTAGGTGACTTGCTTCCCACAGCAAAACTCCGAGCATGAGAATAAAAAGACAAGAAAAAATACTGACCCAAAATAACACGGCGCGCTTTTCGTCCGACATTTTTCACTCCTGTTTATTCAGAATATATCATATTATTCAAAAAAGAAGGTGTGGTGTCAATCTATAAGAGTTCACAAAACCGGGCGAACGGAGTATTTGTCCATTCGCCCGGAACTGGTTGGGAAGTCTTTGTTGTATCAATCTACTTTCTTATATTCTAAATTCCAGTACATCCAATCTCCGTGTCGTTCCTGTACCGGGCCGAAAAGAGATTCTGCTAATAGTTGCCCTTGTCTGTACTTTCTGTTAGACCGGATCTGAAGCCGTCCGTTCCCGGTAGATACGATATCCACGTGGTAATTTCGGCCTTCGTGCATTTCCATGAATGCTTCCCAATAATATCTTTGGGGAGCCCATTGATCATAATAATAGGTCAAACGGAAATCAAAAATTTGATTAACGCGGTAAGTCCCCGGGGTGGTAATTAATTGTCTGTTTACATCCCGCACAGAAAAATTGACTTCGTCCCAGGTGCACCAGCGGCCTGTTTCCCTAAGGCAATGCGTAGTTGCACGGTTAAGTCCTTCCATGAAAGGCATCATTGCCAGTAATTGTTGTTCATAAACTTCCGGTGGGTATAAAGGATTTGTTTCATACAAGAAATCATTGGATTCCGGCATGCCATTTACAAAACCCATACAACCTGTCAGTAATAGAATTATCGGCAAGCAACACATTATCTTTTTCATACTTAAACTCCTTAACAACGTGGGATTCTATATATGGAACACCCAATTGTAACAAATTATTGCAGAAATAGGATAATGGAAAGTCATTCTTGAGGGTTTGCGTTTTTGTGACGTTTTAGTAGTGGCTGTTCAAAAAACCCCGCTGGTGGCGGGGTTTTAACTTGCGCACTTGTAGGAAGCACTTTATGACACGGGACAAGCGCGGATGGTTTTCTCCATGATAATTCTATTGTTTTCATTGACCTGGACTAAAATTTCTTCTTGTCTGTGTGAATGTGCACAATTTTTAACAAATGAATAATTGGTGATGCCATTTGCCTGAGTATAGGACGAGGTAGGCACTCCGTGCTTAACTACATAATCATCAAAATTATGCTTGAGGTCCTCGTGCGCTTCCAGAACGGCTCCCGTTACTACCAGGACGCCTAACGTTCCTTTTCCAATGCCGGCCCACGTGCTTCTGGTGCATCCTGTCAAGAAGAAGGGGATTGTTGTAAGCAAAATAATTATCTTTTTCATACAAGGCTCCTTTTGGGTTAAGATACTAATATAACCCGCAGAAGAAACGGATTATTGCAAAATGGCAAAAAAGCCAGGTCTCTTGCTTCTATTTTGTGACGGGAAAAGGTACTTTTAGTCTCTATGTGGCAAAAAGTAGTTGATGCCGGGGTTATCTTTTTATGAGGAACAAAAAACCCCCTTGCGGGGGTTTTAAATCCACACGGTGGGTGTAGTTTGGGTAGCACTATGCTAACATTCTAAATAAAGTAAAAAACCCTACATTTCTGCAGGGTTTTAAGTATAGGAGTTATTTGTCGGTTTTTTCTAGCACATAATAGGCGGGTTTTTGGCCACGGAAAATATAATCTCCGCTTTTCCATTCAAAGAACATATATTCTTTACCCCCTATCTTTTTAATTTCATAGGCAGAGTTGGTTTTGTCCCCTTTGTGCAATATATGCCCTTTAGTCCATGTAATAGCGGGAGACATGGGGGTCTTTCCGTTAGGTTGCAGGGTCAATGTTTTTAAATACAAATCCCCTCTCCAATACTTTTCTCCCGGTTTGAATTGACTTGGCTCCGTGACGAAATCAATCGCTTTCCACTTGCCAATGGCTTGCGGATCATTTTTGAAAGGCATATTGATGTTATCGGTGCGCAAATTAGACGTTTTGCGAAGTACATAATACGAGGGTTTTAACCCCAAGCATGTATAATCGCCACTTTTCCACTCAAAAAACAGGTAATCCTGTCCTTGAATTTTCTTAATTTTATAGGTGGAATCGGTTTTATCTCCTTGGTGTAAAATATGGCCTTTGGTCCACGTAAAACCGGAATTGACCACTTTCCCTTCCGGTAAGAAAGTCAATTCTTGCAGGAAGAGCTCGCCGCGGAAAGATTTTTGTGATGGATTAAAATCTTCCATTTTATCTACAAAATCCACCGATACCCAATTTCCTTGCAGTTGGGCGTCATCCACAAACGGAAGATTGACTTCATCTTGCTTGGGATTTAATTTTGCATTTGGACCAAAAGCTGCCTCACAATTCGGGCTAGCCATGGCCGAAAGGACAAGTCCTGCGCACAAAACAATTAACGTCATCAGTTTACGAGACATAAGCGCTCCTTATTGGAAATGAATATAATTGGGTTGGCTTTCAAGCCCACGGGGACCGCACTCGCCAAAATTCTGTGCTACGTATATATTCGTGGCGTGTAAAGCCGCCGGCCCTAACAATTCTACTGGGTGGGGCTGACGTACATACAATCCTATCCCTAGAAGTACAAGCAAACTTCCCACGGCTAATGCCCATTGAAAACGCCGCGGGGCATGGCAGGTCAATTTCCGTTCTAAAGCCATTCTGACGCGTTCTTTCGTCCTAGCACTAGGCTGAAAACCACCACTTAATACCGTGTCGAGTTTATCATTGTGTTTCATAATTCATTTCCTAATTTGAATTTTAATTTCTTAACGGCCCTGTGTAAAAGAACACCTACATTACTTTGCGAGAGCCCTGTAATAGCGGCAATCTCGGCCTGCTTGAGATGCTGATAATAATGCAGGTTGATAAGCTCTCGCTCTTGGATTGTCAACACCTCTAAAGCAGCTTGCAGTTCTTCCTCCAAAGCGGTCCGTTCCAACGTGTGGGCCGGATTATCATCCATTGGTAAATTCTCTTCTTGCTGTGGTGTAAACGAAAACCAAGAACGGATTTTCTTACGCCGGAAAAAATCTACCGTTACACTATGGGCAATGGTAAAAATCCACGCCTCAATAGGGGATTTATCTGCATTGTATGAATTGAACTTTCTATACAATTTTTCAAAAATACACGCCGTTAAATCTTCCGCTTCCGTATCCGTCTCACAGCGGTAACGTGCATAGTTGTAAACACGTACAAAGAAAGTTTCATACAATTCTTCAAACTGCATAAGTGCTCCTTTTTTAGGTCCGTCACTAGTTAATACGCAGCACCTAACAGAATATTACAAAATTCTGTATAGAATTGGCCGTTACTAATCGCAAGTGCGCCACTTCCTACCTACTCTTGTCAGCATAAAATTTGAATATTTACCAAAACGCGCCTAAACCCACCAAAATTCCCCTACTATCAGTGGCGCATAAAAAAATCCCCGTCGAGAGTTCATCCTAACGGGGATATATGCTTAAAATCAAAAACTAAAATACGGAGAGGGAGAGATTCGAACTCTCGATACGGTTTCCCGTATGCAGTCTTTCCAGGACTGTGCCTTAAACCGCTCGGCCACCTCTCCAAATCGGTGTTGCGGCTATCAGTATTATCTCATTATAGCAAATTCTTACTGCCTTGAAAATCCGCCCCGCTTGACTGGATTTATTTTTCGTGGCGGTGGGGGTGAATGCCAAACAAGCGACCGATGAGCATCAGCGGAATCACAATCACAATGCTGAACAAAATTACAGCGGCGGTGGCTAAAAACCCAAAGACCATGACAAAGATGCCACTCAAAATTCCGCTCGTATCGCCGTGAGACCGGGCTTGTTCGCTCTGAAAGTAACGGTCGAAATCATCCGGGTCATCAGCGGGCGTTTGCGGAGAAACCACTATCTCCTCAATCATTTCAGTTTTTAAAATTTCTCTTTCGGGTGTAGGTTCTTTCATAATCATTATTGTACGGTTTTACGCGTTGTTTGTAGTGACCAACATCATATTAGTTGGGACGGAGCGGATATACACTATCTTGCGGCGTCCAACGGGCTAGTACTTCCGCAAATGCACGGGCTTCGCGTTTGGCTCCCAACAAATCGTGCAAGCGGAAATTGCCGCATTCCGCTGCACATTGGGCCCCCGGGATTTCCCCTTCAAAATTAGCAATATAGAGAAACGTCTCGCACAACAAGGGTACGGCATCTGTAGCTTGCCAGGTACCGGCAATCAGTAAATTAAATCCGGTTTGGCAACCCATCGGCCCCCAGTAAACTACTTTATCCGCCCAAGAAGAATGTTCCCGCAAATACACAGCCCCTAAATGCTCCAGCGTGTGGATGACCGCAGGACTTAACGGGGTTTGCCGATAGGGGGCTTTAAGGCGTACATCAAAAGTGGTGATAGTCTTTTGGTCCCAACTGTCTTGTCGTTCTATATAGACACCGGGAATTAGTTTTTCGTGATCTACGTTGAAACTAGGTATTTTATTCATGGCGAAACTCCTGTGTAAGAGTTGTAAGTAACGTCCAAGTACGTTCAAAACCGGTATCTGCCATATGGGCCCAAAAATTTTCGTATTGGGACATATTAGTCTGTTCTTTCCCGGCCACATCACTAATCAGCCGCATACTTAAAAACGGTACTTGATATCGGTAACAAACTTGCGCGATAGCGGCCGATTCCATATCGCACGCCAATGCTTGTGGGAAATATTTTAAGATTTTTGCAACGGGTTCCGGTCCGGAGATAAATTGGTCTCCCGTACAGATGAGTCCCATGTACACGGCATGAGGGGTTTTGGCGCGCAGTTTTTCGGCCGCTGCCAGTAAGGTTTTGTCGGCGCAGAAGAAAGTGGGGAGTTCTTGTACTTGGCCGTACTCGTTGCCGTTTCCGCACCACACATCGTGGTAAACGTATTGCGTTCCCACGACACTATCCAGGGTGTTTAATTGCGCAGAAAGACCGCCGGCTACTCCGGAATTAAGGATATAGTCTGGTGAAAAATTTTTAATCAGTTCCAACGTGCCCAAAGCGGCGTTTACTTTGCCGATGCCGCTTTGCGCCAAAACAATTTCGCACCCGTTGATTTGTCCGTGGGTAAACGTAAACGGTCCGGTGTGCACCGCGTGGGATGACTGCAATCGCGCCAGCAGTTGATTTTCCTCATTGGATAATGCACAAATAATACCTATCTTTTTCATGTGACCTTTCCCAAAAGCGACCTCTCTATATTTTTGCATAAATTTTGCCGGTGTGCAAGAAAATAGTAAAATATATATAGGTTACGCGTGAAGTTACATCACGCAATTTTACAAAACCGAGGAAGAAAATATGTTACCCAAAGCGTATGAACCGCAAGAAGTAGAACAAAAACTAGCCGAAAAATGGCAAAACGCCAAATTGTTCGCCGCCAAGGCCGATAAAACCAAAAAACCGTTTGTGATTGTTATCCCGCCGCCCAATATCACGGGGGCGTTGCACATGGGGCATGCCTCCACGAATACCCTCCAGGATGTGCTTATCCGTGCTCACCGGATGTTTGGTGAGGATGCCTATTGGGTACCGGGAACAGACCACGGCGGTATTGCCACACAAAATGTTATTGAAAAAAAACTTTCTAAAGAAGAACATAAATCCCGCCACGATTTAGGCCGTGAAGAATTTGTTAAAACCGTGTGGGAATGGTACAACGAATGCGGCAACGCGATCTATACGCAATTTCGCAAAATGGGTTGGGCATTGGATTTGAGTGATATTCGTTTTACCATGGATGAAAAACGCGCCAAAGCCGTTTATGAATGTTTTAAACAGTGGTGGGAGAAAAAATATATCTATCGCGGCAAACGCTTAATTAACTGGTGTGTGCGTTGTTCCACTGCCTTGTCCGATATTGAGGTGGAACACGAACAGCACAACGGTAAGTTGTGGCACTTGCGTTACAAAGGCGAAGACGGTTCCGACGGAATTGTGATTGCCACCACCCGCCCCGAAACAATTTACGCGGATGCGGCCATTGCCGTTAATCCCAAAGACAAACGTTTTGAAAAAATGATTGGCAAAAAAGTGGTTATTCCGTTGGCCAACCGCGCTATTCCGATTATTGCGGATGAAGCCGTGGAAATGGAATTTGGTACGGGCGCTCTGAAAATCACTCCGGCGCACGACGCGACCGACTACGAAGTCGGCAAACGCCACAACCTGCCCATTTTGACGGTCATTAACGACAAAGGCAAGATGATTAACTGCCCCGAAAAATACCTGGGTATGGACCGCGACCTCTGCCGCACGCAAACGGTTAAGGATTTAGAAACCGCCGGTTTATTGGTAAAGGAAGAAAAATACAACAATGCTGTTTCTACTTGCTACCGTTGCCACAGTACCATTGAGCCGTTTATGAGCGAGCAATGGTTTGTTAAAATGGATCAATTGGCAGCTCCGGCTATTGCGGCGGCCGAATCGGGCGAACTGGCTTTTCATCCGGCCAACTGGAAAAATCCGTTTTTAAACTGGCTTAAAAATATTCAAGATTGGTGTATTTCGCGCCAAATTTGGTGGGGGCACCGTATCCCGGTGTGGTATTGCCGTCACTGCAGTGAGAAAGGGCTAACGTTTGCCATCGATAAACAAGGCCGCGAACAACTGACCAAAGTATCGTTTGAAGATGGCGCCCAACCGATTATCTCTTTTGATAAACCGACCGCTTGCCCGCATTGCGGCGGGCATGACCTGGTGCAAGACCCGGACGTATTGGATACCTGGTTTTCTTCTGCTTTGTGGCCGATGTCTGTTTTCGGCTGGCCGGAAAAAACGGCGGATATGGAACATTTTTATCCAACCAGTGTGATGGTTACCGGGTATGAAATTTTGTATCTGTGGGTGGCGCGTATGGTGATGACGGGGCTCGATTTTACCGGTAAATTACCCTTTAAAGATGTGTATTTAAACGGTATCGTGCGCGATAAAAGCGGGCAAAAGATGAGTAAATCCAAAGGCAACGTCATTGACCCGTTGGATATGACGGCCAAATACGGTACGGATGCGGTGCGGTTTTCGCTTTTAATGCAAGCCGTTCCCAGTAAAGATATTCCGTATGCCGAAGAAAGTATCACGGGGGCACGTAATTTCTGCAATAAACTGTACAATGCTTCGCGTTTTATCTTAATGAATATGGAAGGGATTAAAGGTCCGCTCCCTATGCCTAAAGAGGTTACCGAACTGGCCGACAAGTGGATATTAGACCGTTTTGCCAATGCGGTCAAAACAGCTCGCGAAGGTATTGAAAAGTATAATTTGGCATTGACGGCGAACGCATTGTATCACTTCTTGTGGGGTGATTTTTGCGATTGGTATATTGAATTGGCTAAGCAACGTTTCCAAACCAAAGAAAAAGAACATGTCATGGCGTTGTGTGTGCATATTTTATACAACACGTTGAAAGCACTTCATCCGTTAATTCCTTTTGTGACGGAAGAAATCGCGGCCTCGTTGCGGGGATATGTGGGAGAAACGGAAGAGTTTCTACTTAACCAAACTTACCCATCTTTTGACCCGGCGCTTTGTTGCCCGCAAGCGGTAGCCAAGATAGATATTATCCAAGGGGTTACCCGGATGATCCGTACGATTCGTTCGCAGTTTAATGTGCCACCGGGGTTAAAAATTTCTGCAGTCGTTACCGCCCGAAATGAGGCCGATTTGGCGGTCGTACGTGAATATACTTCGTACATTGAATTAATGGCCAAAGTGGATAATTTAACAGTAGAAGTTCATGCAGCTAAACCGCACCAAACGGCGACGGCCGTGTTTGAAAATATAACGGTGTACGTACCGTTAACGGGTCTGATTGATTTTGATAAGGAGCGCAAACGGCTGGACAAAGAATTGGCACAGGCAAAAGCCAATATCGCGTCGCGGCAGGCCCGTTTGTCGCAAGAGAATTTTCTCAAGCATGCTCCGGCAGAACAGATTGAAAAAACAAAAGAAGAATTAGCCGCTGCGCAGTCTGCGTTAGCGCAGGTAACGGCTTCCTTGGAGGACTTAAACTAATGTACACTCTG
>JAEEGL013035330.1_pt1 | contig 23661 bp, 19 predicted proteins | sample 9134231 | NCBI WGS metagenome assembly JAEEGL01 (sample SAMN16246548, study PRJNA631951) | gut metagenome | biome: gut microbiome; feature: rumen; material: fiber-attached | host: Bos | place: Iran: Karaj | collected 2018-10 | reverse complement strand
AGCGTGGCGAGAAAAGCGATGAGACCCGTTTTCAGTTTCTTGCTTTTGTCGTCAGGATTAACAACCACCTCGTGCACGGGGACCACCTGATTGCCCTGGATTACAGTCTCCTGCGACACTGGCGTCGGCAGGGCATTGTTCTGTGGCACTGGCGCGCCGCATTTCTTGCAAAACTTGGCCTCTTTTGGCAATTCCTGGCCACATCGGCCGCAATAAATCATTTCCATAGTCGTAAATTTTTTATTGTTGCAAAACTCATCCTTAACCTCAAAATATCAGTCGAGCCACCTGGGCACTGCCGCGCTTGCCGGCCACGATGCGGGCAAAGAGGCGGCGCACTGTCGGTGCCACGAACCATCGCCATCGCCTCGAGTTGTCGTAACTCTGCGCAAGCGAGGCGTAGGCGGCGCGGCACAGCGGCTTGGCCAACTCGGGATGCCCCTCGCGCTCGTAGTGTGCGGCGAGCACGAGGCGCCGGTAGTCGAGCAACCGGTAATAGCGTTCGCGCCCCTTCAGCATGGAGCAGCGCACCTCGTTCTCTACGATGTCGATCACGCGCTCCCACTGCCCGGCGCGCGAGTGAAACTCGGTGCCCGTGATCGAGTCGTCGCCACTATGGTTCACCTCGATGAGCGGCCGGCAGGTGAGGAACGCCAGCCGTGGCCGTGCCAGCAGCAGGCGCATGCCCATCTCCCAGTCGTTCCACCCGGGCAACTCGATGTTCCAGGCGTCGGCAGCGTTGACAAAGTCGCGGCGCACGATATAGCGCTGCGTGGCAATGACGCCATGCAGGATGTGGCGCGCAAAGATGTCGCGGCGGTAAAACGGCAATTCGCGGCTGGCGCCGTCGGGCAGGACCAGGCGGCCGCGGGCAGCAACCATGTCGACCTCGCCGCCCTCGCGCTCGATGCGGCTCACGTAGCGCTCCACCAGGCGGGGCTTCATCACGTCGTCGCTGTCGAAAAACATCACCCAGTCGGCCGTGGCATGCTCCAGGCCGCGGTTGCGAGCCGCACCGGCTGTGTGGCGAGCCTCCTGCACGACCAGCACCTCAAAGTCGGCGGCGGCATGGGCGCGCTTGAAGTCGTCGAGCACCTGCAGCGTGTTGTCGTCGCTGCAGTTGTCCACGAGCACCAGTTGCAGGGGGCGGTGGGTCTGCGCAAGCACGCTGTCAAGCGTGCGGCCAACCACCGTGGCGCGGTTATACACTGGTATGACGATACTTACCTTCATCGATATTATTTGTTGCGATTACAAAGGTAGGTTTTTTTTTGATTATAGACAAAAAAAGCGGTAACTTTGCGCGTTGTTACCGCCTTTTAGGGGGCACAGATTACAATATGAAGATACTCTTTGCTGGCGACGCAAGCAACATGCACAACAGCCTGGCGCAAGAACTGCGACGTCAAGGACACACTGCTGTGGTGGCCAGTCACGGCTCGAACTGGATGAACACCGGGCGCGACATCGACCTGCACCGCGAGGCGGGCCGCTGGGGCGCCGTGCGATACATGGCTCGCATTATGGCCGCGCTGCCGCAAATGCGAGGGTTCGACGTCGTGCAACTGGCCGGGCCCATCTTCTTGCAACTTAAGCCCGAGCGGATGCGACTTGTGCTCGACTATCTTCGCCGCCACAACGGCAAGGTTGTGCTCTCGGCATTAAACACCGACTTCACTTACTATACGGCATGCCACGACGGCGTGACTTATCGCTATAGCGACTACCGCATTGGCAGTCAGCCCAGCCCCTACGTCGGCTCGAGCGAATACATCGCCCAGCATCAGGACAACTGGAAGTTGCCCATCATGCACGACTACCAGAGTTATGTGCTCGACCATATCGATGGCGTGGTGGCCTGTCTGTGGGAGTATTATGCGGCCTACAAGCAGCACTGCTCCGGCGTGCCTTTGGCCTACGCCGGCATCCCTATCGACACAGCGGCGCTAACATTGCGGCCGCTCGACGAGGCGCCTGAGCGTGTGAGATTCTTCATTGGCATCCAGCGCGACCGCAACGTGATCAAGGGCACCGACCTGCTGCTGGCGGCACTCAAGCGCATCCACGAGCGATATCCGCACCTGTGCGAGATGGAGGTGGTGGAGAATGTGCCGTATGCCGAGTACACCCAGCGCATGCGCTCCTCGCACGTGATTCTCGACCAACTCTACAGTTACACGCCGGCAACCAACGCGCTGCTGGCAATGGCGCAAGGCCTGGTGGCGGTGTCGGGTGCCGAACCCGAGTATTACGAACTCATTGGCGAGAAGGCGAATAAGCCGATTTTCAACGTCGACCCCACCACCGAGGGCAGTATCGACAGCCAGTTGGAGTGGCTCATCAACCACCGCGACAAGTTGCCTGAGTTGTCGCGCGCCAGCAGGGCCTTTGTCGAGAAGCACAACGCGGCACCCGTGGTGGCACAGCGATATCTTGATTTTTGGAAACATCTTTTTGAGTCATGACACTGCAACTGCTCATATCCACCCTCGACGACGGCATCGACAGCGTTGCCCAGTTGCTGCTTCCAGCCAGCGCGGGCATCAGTTATCTGGTGTCGTGGCAGCATGCCGACGGTGCCCGGTGTGCGCTACCCGCGGCGCTGGAGCGCGACGACGTGCAGGTGCTGCACATGGCCGGGCGGGGCTTGAGCCGCAATCGCAACAACTGTCTGCGCCACGCCACAGCCGATGTGCTGCTTATCGTCGACGACGACTGCCGCTACAAGGCCGAGTGGCTGCAGGCGATTATCGACACCTTCGAGAGCCATCCGCAGGTCGACATTGCCGCATTCATGATGCAGAGCGAGGCGCAGCCCAAGCAGTATCCCAACCACAGTTTCTCGCTCGGCGAGTCGCCGCGCGGCTACTATGTGACATCGTTCGAGTTGGCGATACGACGCACCTCCATACAGGGCAGGCTACAGTTCAACGAGCACTTCGGGCTTGGAGCGCCGCTATTCCGTTGCGGCGAGGAGGAACTGCTGGTGCACAACGCGCTGCAGTTGGGCATGGACGTGCGGTTTTTCCCCATCACGGTGGTGCGCCACGACCATGCCACCACACAGAGCAGCCGTGCCGGAGAACCCGCTGTGCTGCGTGGGCGAGGGGCGTTTCTCTATGCCGGCGGATACCGCCGATCGATGCTCGTGCGCCCTTTCACTATCGCACGCCAGTTGCATAAAGCACACGGCGTACCTTATTGGCACGCCGTGCGATATATGCTTGAGGGAGTGTTCTACATGATTTTCCACCCGAGCATTGCCCGGGCTGGCATCGTCAAAACTGACGGGCAACGGCAGCCTTGAGTTGCGTGCCGTCCTCGATGCGCTCCACAATTTCCCCATTCTTGATGATAAATGTGGTGGGAACGCCATTCACTTGGTAAGCCCCTACGTTGGCCGAGTTTTGCCCCATGCCGTCGTACACGGTAATCCACGGCAGCGGCTGGGCGGCCTGGCGCCAATCGGCGGCATTCTCGTCGAGCGACACCTGGTAAATCTCCATGCCGCGGCTGTGATATTGTGTGTATAGGTCGTTGAGCATCTTGTTGAACATGGGCGAGAACTGCCCCTGGTACATGGTGAAGTTAAGAATCACCACGTTGTGCTGCTGGGTCACCTGCGACAGGACTTGCTCCTTGCCGGTGTTGTCTTGCAACTTGATGTCGATAATCGATGCCACGTCGGCATACACGGTGTCGGCAACAGCGTTGGCCGAGCGGCGACGTTGCTGTCCGGCGAGCAGCACCTCCACCAGGTAGCGTGTGCGCGGGTCGTTGGGCCGGAAGGTGTTGAAGGCGTTGGCCACGGCGCCGATGATGCGCAGGTCGTTGTCGTCGACCGGGTCATAGAGCGGCTGGTTGCCAATGTACTTGCTGATGGTGTAGTAAGCCACGATGCCGCTCGGGTCGGCAACGATGCGCTCGCTAACCTTGCGCTTCCACGCCACAAACTCCGGCGAGGTGCGAGGCAGGGCGGCATATTTGATGGCCTCCTTGTCGATTTGCATCACCTGCTCGGCGGCCGGCGTGCCCTTCAGCGTATAATCGGTGTCGAAGCCCTTCAGCGTGGTGCTGATGGTGAGGTTGTCGATGCTGTCGATCGGGAAGCAAATTACGCGGTCGCCCAAGCGAAGGCGATACACGCTCGGAAACTCGGGGGCATCCTCGGCAAAACTGAAATTGCCCGACGCGTCGACGCGTGTCGAGTCGATGACGTACCACATGCCGCTGTACGACGACTCCAGCAGAATCTGCGTCGTGTCGCTGGCACCACTTACCGTGCCGGCTACCTTAAACTTGTTTTCGGTGCACGCGGCCAGAATCATCACCAGAAATGCCGCAAGCAATAATGAGAGATATTTGTTCATTGTTCAGTGTATTAACTATTTATCTTTAGCCATGTGTGCCGCAAAGTGGCGCACACAGCGCTTTCAGGTGGCGAAATTACAAAAAAACTGTCACACCACCATCGTCAGCCTCCATTTTTTGCATCACACGCGCCGTCGTGCATGCTATTCATTTTGGGCATTAATGCCCAAAATGGCACTGCTTTTTCCAGCATGTGATGAAAAATAAAAAACGCTGGTTTGTAGGTGTTATGCCTATAAATCAGCGTGTTGTCTTTTGTCGGGGTACCTGGATTCGAACCAGGGACCTCCTGCTCCCAAAGCAGGCGCGCTAACCGGACTGCGCTACACCCCGAGGGGCATTTTCGTAAAATGCGGTGCAAAGGTAATGCAAAAATGGTAAACAGCAAAAAAATCTACCGCTTTTTTGAGAATCTTGCATCGGAATACCCAAAAACTCGAACGCCCGGCTACTTGTGTTGGTGAGGTCTCGTGGAAAACAAGATTTTTGAGCGCGAAAGTTGGTGATGTGCCCAAAAAGTGCTAATTTTGCGTGGAAACAAATAAACAGTGTGCAGGTTAACAACTTGCCTAACTAAAAACGGTATAATACTATGTTTAGCAAAGACATTTACATTCAGCGCCGCGACACCTTGAAGCGTCTGGTGGGCGAGGGCGTAATCATTCTTATGGGCAACAATGAGTCGCCTTGTAACTATCCGAATAATGGCTACTATCCATTCAGGCAAGACTCGTCGTTCCTCTATTACTTCGGCCAGCAGCGCGACGGGCTGGTGGGCGTAATCGATGTTGACAACAACCGCGAGACGCTCATTGGCAACGACATCGACATCGAGGACATCGTGTGGTACGGCTCGGTCGACAGCGTGGCCGACATGGCCAGCCAGGTGGGCGTGGCCAACAGCGCCCCGATGAGTGCCTTGAAGGACATTTGCGACCAGGCTCGCGCACAAGGACGCACGGTGCATTTCCTGCCGCCATACCGCCACGACACCATGATTCAACTCATGGACCTGCTGGGCATTCACCCCAGCAAGCAGCGCGAGGCAGCATCGCACGCACTGCGTATGGCAGTGATTACGATGCGTTCGGTAAAGACACCGCTCGAAATCGAAGAACTGGAGCGTGCCGCCGCCATCGGCTACCGCATGCACACCACTGCCATGCAAATCGTCAAGCCGGGCGTGACCGAGAAATTCGTAGGTGGTCAGGTGGATGGCATAGCACACAGTTATGGCACTCAGACGAGTTTCCCCACCATCTTCTCCCAGCATGGCGAAATCATGCACGGCAATCCGTCGATGGCCGTGCTCGAGGCCGGACGCCTGGCACTCTGCGACTGCGGTGCCGAGACCATGGAGCACTACTGCAGCGACAACACACGCACCATGCCTGTGAGCGGAAAGTTCACTCAGCGACAACTCGACATCTATAACATCGTGGTCGAGTGTCATGACCACGCACTGCAGATTTCGCGCCCGGGCGTGAAATATATGGATGTACACATGAGCGTGTGCCGCCTGATGACCGAGCGACTCAAGGAACTGGGGCTGATGCGTGGCGACGTCGACGAGGCCGTGGCTGCCGGTGCGCATGCCATGTTCTTGCCTCACGGCTTAGGACACATGATGGGCATGGACGTGCACGACATGGAAGGCCTGGACCAGATTTATGTGGGCTTTGACGAGGAGACTCGTCCGCGCCTCGACCAGTTCGGCACCAACTGCCTGCGCATGGGACGCCGACTCGAGGAGGGCTTCGTCGTCACCGACGAGCCGGGCATCTATTTCATCCCAGCGTTGATCGACGACTGGCGCGCCAGCGGACATTGCGCCGAGTTCCTCAACTTCGACCTGCTGGAGACCTACAAGGACTTCGGCGGAATCCGCATCGAGGACGACATCCTCATCACGGCCGACGGATGCCGCTTCCTGGGCAAGGACCGCATCCCATACCACGCCGCCGACGTCGAAGCCTACATGGCCCAATACCGCTAAACTGCTCCAGTATAGCGCGTTTAAACAAATACCTCAAGTTTTGGAAAGGTTCTTTTTGCCTTTCAAAAACTTGAGGTATATAACAATAATAACGCATTTTTAACAGTCATGGAGGAAAACAAACCGACTTTTGCTCACCGCGACAGCATGATTTCAGATTCCGCTTATCTGCAGTGGCTTTCCGACATTAAAAGCCGTTTTCAGCAAAGCCAGATCAAAGCCGCAATTCGTGTCAATAGCACAATGCTCGAGTTCTATTGGAGTTTGGGCCGGGACATCGTGTCGATGAAGGCCGAAAGCAAATGGGGAAGCAATTTTTTCAATCATTTAAGTTTTGACTTAAAGAAATTATTCCCTGACCAAACAGGTTTTTCGTCAACGAATCTAAAATACATGATGCGTTGGTATAAGTTTTATTATGAGCGCGTTATAAATCGTCAACGAGTCGTTGACGATTTGAGAATTGAAGATTTTAGTCAACGAGTCGTTGACAAAATAGATATGCCATCAAATTTCGCCCTTCTGCCTTGGGGGCAACATATTGACATCATATCGAAATGTTCAACGATTGATGAAGCACAATTTTACGTCAAGAAAAGCATCGAAAACTCTTGGTCACGACCCATGTTGGAACGACAAATTGATGCTAACTTGTATGAAGCGCAGGGCAACGTGGTTTCAAATTTTGAGCGCACTTTGCCGACACCACAACAGCAAATAGCGCAAGAAATACTGAAAAGCCCATACAATTTGGACTTCCTGGCAATGCGACAAGGCTATGAAGAAAAGGAGTTGGAGGACGCATTGGTTAAGAATGTGACGCAATTCTTGCTCGAATTGGGAAAAGGCTTTGCCTATGTGGGCCGACAAAAAGAGTTGCGTATCGACGAGGAATCGGTCTTTTTCCCAGACCTAATCTTTTATCACATTCCGCAAAAAAGATATGTTATCATTGAGTTGAAAGCAGTGAAATTTGCACCAGAATTTGCGGGCAAACTCAATTTCTATGTTACTGCTGCCGACAAGTTGTTGAAGGGAGAAGGCGACAACCCATCGGTGGGCTTGCTTATCTGTAAAACCGCAAAGAAAACCATCGTTGAGTGGTCGTTGCAAGACATCAACAAACCGCTGGGTGTTGCCACCTATCAGTTGCAAGAAGTTGTCGACCGAACAGTGAAAGAGATAGCGCTAAAGAATAAGGCACAAGAAAATGAGAGAGGAAATTAGAGAATACATCGAGCGGGAGATAATGCCGCGCTACGACCATCACGATGCCGCCCACCAGCGCGACCACGCAGCCACGGTTATCAGCCAAAGCCTTGCCATTGTGGCCGAGTTGAAGGCCCAGGGCGAGGACGTCGACGAGGAGATGGCATATGTCATCGCCGCCTATCACGACACGGGGCTGGTCGAGGGCCGTGACGTGCATCACCTGGCATCGGGGCGTATCATCCGCGGCGACGAGAACTTGCGCCGGTGGTTCACCGAGGAGCAGATTGAAATCATGGCCCAGGCAGCCGAAGACCATCGCGCCAGCGCCAAGCAGGCGCCGCGCAGCATCTACGGCCGCATCGTCGCCGAGGCCGACCGCCTGATCGTGCCCGAGGTGATTGTGCGACGCACCATCCAGTATGGCCTGGAGCATTATCCCGAGTTGTCGCCCGACGAGCACTACGCCCGCACAGTGCAACACCTGCGCGAGAAGTATGGTCCCGGCGGCTACCTGAAGTTGTGGTTTCCGCATTCGCCAAACGCCGCGCGCCTGGCCGAACTGCACCGCCTCATTGCCGACGAGACACGCCTGCGGCCGCTATTCGACGCGATTTATTTCAGCGAGACAGTTCGCTCAAGGGCGTCCATCGCCTCGAGGTAACGGCGTGCCGCCACAGTGGGGTTGATGACATCCCATATCTTTTCGAGATACTCGCCGCGACGGCTTTGGTAGTCGAGGTAGTAGGCGTGCTCCCACACATCGATGGTGAGCAGCGGGTGCAAGCCGCGGCGAAGCGGATTCATTGCGTTGGGTTCCTGCGTAATCACCAGTTTGCCGTTATCGTCGACGCTTAGCCATACCCATCCTGAGCCAAACAGCGTAAGCCCGGCTTTGTTAATCTGCTCTGTGAAGTTGTCGCCAAACTGCTCTTTGATGAGGTTGCCAAAGATTTTATCCTCTTCAAGCAATGGTTTGTCGAGGAGATAATCGTATGTGGTAAACTGCTCGAAGTACATGTTGTGGTTCAGAATTTGTCCGGCATTGTTCAAGATTGGCCCCTCAGGAGCGTTTTTCACAATATACTCGAGCGATTTGCCTTCCCACTCTGTGCCCGCAATAAGGTTGTTAAGGTTGTTGACATAGGTGGCCAGGTGCACCCCATGATGCATCAAGATGGTCTTCTCGCTAATAAATGGCTCAAAACTTTTTGGATCCCCAAACTGCATGAGTTCAAATTTCCCATTAACTGGCATTGTTTCCATAATACAATTTTTTTAGATTTCACATCAAGGTGCAAATATACCCACAAAACCCCTAAAAACCAAACATTCCCCCATAAAACTTTTCAACCGCCGGTTATCTCCGAAGCAAGGCGGTTGAGTGCCAGGCATTGCTGGCGTGTGATAACATGCCGGTCGTTGTGGTGGCCCCAGGGCGCAACGAGCAGCAGGCGCCCCTCGGAACAGGCATCAAATTGCCGGCCAGCCGGTTTTTGCATGGGAGCGAATCCATTCTCAAGCAGGATGATTTGTGGGAAGCCGGCCTCAAAAGCGCATTTCATCACTCGCTTTTCACCTGGGCTTATGCATGCCGAAACAAGAATTGCGCCTCCCTGTGCAAGCGATAAATACCGTTGGCAGGCTTTCTCGATGTCTTGCTCGGTCATGCGGCGCGAGCACTGCACTACCACCTTGCTGGGATAATCGAGCAAGAATTGGTTGCCCATGGTAGTAACTGGTGTATCACCGATGATGAGGCCTTTCCGTGCCGTGAACCACTCGCGGTGGTGGCGTTTGGCCCACAGTCGTCGGGGGTTGTCTTGAACATATCGTGCCCAGCGTTCAAGTTGGTCTTTGCCTGCCAGAATGCGGTCGTTATAATTTGGCTCCCAAAGGGTTGAGGTCCGAGACTGCGTCTCGGAGTACGCCGACAAGTTGCGCATTGCGGCTGTGGTTTTGGCTTTGAAACGGCCGATTAGGTGCCCAACATGCCGCTCAAGTTGGCTTGTTACAAATAGAATGCCATGCACGTGGTCGGGCATCAGTTGAAAGGCCATTGACTTGACAATGGGATGCTCAATGGTGATTTTTGTCCATTGCTCAATCACGGCTTTTCCTAATGCGCTCGGCTGCACCCAAGGGCTCGGGTGGCTGTCATCGGCGGGTTGTAGTGTGCCCAAAAGTTGCCGATGCTGCTTTACTGTGATGGTAAAAAGATAGACGCACCGCGAAGTGTAGTCGTGCTCTTCGTGGCGGCGAAGCATCGACGGTGTTGCCTGCAGGTGAGGGTGTGCCTTGAACCATGCTGTGCGTTTTGCTGCCCGGTCATTATCCATGCCCCAAAATTACAACAAAAACCACTCAATTCCCAAAATGTTGAACAAATAATCTCGATTTGTTGTCGTAATGCGAGCCGCAGGCTCGTACAAAGTTCAATAGGCGGGTAGCAGGGCAGAACTTTTTTTCAAAAACTTTGGGTGGATAGGAGATTTTATGGTAACTTTGCACTGCACACTGTTGTGCGACACAACACCGTATTATGAAACGTAAAAAACGCATCATCATCGCCATCGACGGCTTTTCGTCGACCGGCAAAAGCACCATGGCCAAGGCCTTGGCGAAGAAACTGAATTATGCCTATATCGATACCGGCGCCATGTATCGCGCCGTGACGCTCTACTGCCTGGATAACGACCTCTTCGACGGCGACATCGTCGACGAGGAGAAACTCATGCAGGCGCTGCCCGCTATCACCATCACCTTCAAGCCCAACGCCGAGGGCCGCAGCGAGACCTACCTCGACGGCCGTAACGTGGAGAGCGAGATTCGCTCGATGCGCGTGAGCGACAAGGTGAGCATCATCGCCGCCATAGGTTTTGTGCGCCGCGAGATGGTGCGCCAGCAGCAGGCCATGGGCAAGAAAAAAGGCCTCGTGATGGACGGTCGCGACATCGGCACCGTGGTCTTCCCGCAAGCCGAGATGAAGGTGTTTGTCACCGCCAGCGCCGAGGTGCGTGCACAGCGACGCTTCGACGAACTGCGCGGCAAGGGCGATACCACCACTACCTTCGACGAGGTGCTGCACAATGTCACCGAGCGTGACCGCATCGACTCTACACGCGCCGAGAGCCCATTGCGCCAAGCCGAAGATGCACATGTGCTCGACAATTCTCACATGACCATCGCCGAGCAAGACCAGTGGTTGCTCGACCTGTATAACAGCATCGTCGATGACAATTGAGATTGACAGCCAGTCGGGATTTTGCTTCGGTGTGACCACCGCTATCAGCAAGGCTGAGGAGCAACTCAACAGCAGTGGGCAACTTTACTGCCTGGGCGACATCGTGCACAACAGCAACGAGGTGGAGCGCCTGCAAGAATTGGGCCTGGAAACCATCACCCATGAGCAACTGGCCGAACTGCATGATGTGAAAGTGCTGCTGCGCGCACATGGCGAGCCTCCCGAGACCTACGAGACGGCGCGCCGCAACCACATCACCATCATCGACGCCACCTGCCCCGTGGTGCTCAAGTTGCAGCAGCGCATCGCCAAGTCGTGGGCCGAAGCCGGCGACAACAAGCCACAGTTGGTGATTTACGGCAAGCGAGGGCATGCCGAGGTGAACGGCCTGGTGGGGCAGACGCAGGGCCATGCCATCGTCATCGAGAGCATCGACGAGATCGGACGCATCGATTTCGACCGCGACATCATCTTGTACTCGCAGACCACCAAGTCGCTCCAGGGCTTCAAGCAAATTGTGGGAGAAATCAAGCGCCGCATTGCCAAGGGCGTGCGCTTCGAGTATTACGACACCATCTGCCGCTCGGTAGCCAACCGCATACCGCAAATTCGCCAATTCGCTCAGCGCCACGAACTCATCCTCTTTGTGTGCGGCAGCAAGAGTAGCAACGGGCGCATCCTTTTCGCCGAGTGCCTCGACGCAAACCCCAACTCACACCTCATCAGCAACGAAACCGAGATAGATGCCGCATGGCTGCGCGACGTGCAGCGCGTGGGCATCTGCGGAGCGACGTCCACGCCACGCTGGCTCATGACGCGCGTCAAGCAGCACATCGAGCGGCTGACGGCTCAATAGCGGTTGTTGATGAATTGTTGAGGAGGCATGGGTGGCAGGGGCGGCGGCAATTGCGGCGGCAGGGGTGGCATGCTGTCGTATTCGCGCAGTATGCGTATGTTTCGGCGGCACTCTTTAATCAGCCACACGCACAGCGCCACAAACATTACCATGCACAGCAGTGCTAACCACGGGTTCAGGCTCGACATGAACAGCACCGCATCAAATGCGCCGTGGGCCAGCACCGGGGCCGCAATGACCAGGACGCAGTTGCGGACGGTGTTCTGGCCGCCGATGTGGATAAGCGAGTAGAAATAACCCATCAACACCGCAAACGAGAAGTGGCCCGGCACCGAGATGACGGCACGCATGGCGGCCACGTTCATCCAGTCGTCGATGTTGGTAAAGAGGTAACTCACGTTTTCGATGGCGGCAAAGCCCATGCCTATACTCACTGCATACACCACACCGTCGAAGTATTGGTCGAAGTACCGGTTGTTGCGCAGCAATAGCCATAACATCAGCAGTTTGGCGAGTTCCTCGGGGATGCCAGCACCAATAAATGCCGTGCTCAGCGCGTCGATCACGGTGGTGGGCGTGCCGGTAATCGGCAGCCCGGTACCCATAATCACGCCGTCGAAAAATATTGCCACCAGGGCCGACAGCACGCCGAAGCCAAAGCCGGCAATAAGTTGTGGCACAGGCTCTTTTGCTGTGTCACGCCGATAGATGTAATAGATGAGAATCAGTGCAGGCAACACGGCCGCACCAATGATGATGGGGATTGACAGAATCGACGGCATACTGAAGGCAACTTTTTAGACTACAAAAATACAACTTTTTTGCCAATGCCACAAGAAACCCACCGCCTCACACCTCCACAGCCCCGAAAAAAGCCAGCCACAACCTCAATAACACCCAAGATTTTATATCCGATAGAATATAATCTTAAATTCAATCAAAAATTTTATATATGAAATGATATAATTTCGCACTTGAGATTGCTGCGGTGGTGTGGGTTAGGCGGGCCACATTAGTGCTACCAGCATCAGGACGGTGAAGATGAGCATGTTGCGGGCGGTGGCTCCCAGCAGTGGGTTGAGCGCCGCTCCGTCGCGGTGTCGCAGTCGCACCCAGCACACGGTGTGCAGCACGAGGTAGAGTAGGGGAGCGACGAGCGACCACCAAGGCAGCCACTGCGCCATCACCACCAGCAGCCAGATGGGCGTGAGCAGTGCCATTGCCACGTAGCCATTGATGAGGTAGGCTGCGGAAGCCGGCTGACGTCCAAAAATCACCACCGAGGTGCGTTTGCCGGCCTCGCGGTCGTCGTCCACGTCGCGATAGTTGTTCACCAACAGCACGTTGACGGCCATAAAGCCGATGCTCATTCCAGCCAATAGCAGCAGCGGATGGAAGTGCAGTGCCTGAACGTAGTGAGTGAGCACCACGGGCACCACGCCAAAGAAGACAAATACCGCCGCCTCGCCCAGCCCATGGTAACTCAGCGGCCACGGCCCGGCACTATAGGCCAGCGCGGCCAGTGCGATGACGATGCCCATGGGCAGCAACCACCACCCGCCGTACGGAATCAGGCCGCAGCCCACCGCTCCCGTCACCGCCAGCGTGGCAAATGTGACGTTGCGCAGCGTCGTAGGCGCGATGTCGCCCTCGGTGACGCCACGGCGCGGGCCTACGCGCCCCACCTTGTCGGTCCCGCGAAGGTAGTCGTAATATTCGTTGGCAAAATTCGATACAATCTGTGCCAACAAAGCAAACACCAGGCACAGTATGGCGGGCACCAACTTGAATTCGCCCAGCCGCCATGTCAGGCCCACTGCCAGCACTACACCCGAGAGCGACACCGGCAGCGTGCGCAGTCGCATGCATTCCACCCAAATCTTTATCTTCTTCATCCTCACAAAATTAGCAAGATTCCACTCGCAACTAAATATCTAACGAAAAAATCTATAATCTATAATCTATAATCTGTCGATTCTGTCGAACAAAATCGACTCACCCTTGCCCTTGCGACTTGGGCCGCACCCCTGACTCTGGTGGCGTGATAGCCAACCGCCGCTCGTAACGCACCACCATGCTGGGGCTGAGGGCCACCTCGATGTTGATGCTGCCGTCGCCAATGCAGAATGCCGTCACACGCTCAAAATTGGTGGTGACGGGGCACATGAGAATGCCGCGCACGCGCCCGTTTTGGTCGCATGCCTGCAGGCCGGCGCTGGTAAGCACCCACAGGTTGCCATCGCCGTCGAAGGTCATCGGCCCCACCTCCAGTTGAGAATTGTCGTAACTGTGCAGATAGTAGAACCGCTCTCCGTAGGCCAACGAGCCGTCGGGTTGCACCACCCACTGCCACAGAAAGTTGGTCTCGGGTGCCGAGGCGGCCAGCAGAGTGTTGTCGGGGTAATGGGCGGCATAGCGCTTCTCACCGCCGATGCTCACCGTCATTCCTTGCCGCTCTTGCCACTCTTGTGCATTGACCACGCTGGCTTTCTCCACTTTGTGCGATTGCCACTCGTTATGGTCGGCGAGCAGGATTTTATTCAGGAAGTCGTTCTGCGTGGTGCCTGCATGGGGCGGCTCGGGCCAGTCGTGCCACATCCACGTCATCACGTCGGCAAATATTTCGGTCGACCGCTTCACGTTATGGCCGCCGTCGCTCCAGTCGTAGCGCGCGTCGTAGCCGGCAAAGTCAAGTGCCGAGGCGAGCATCTGGTTGCCCTCGTACCAATGGCCGAACAGCGCGTTCCAGGCGTCGTTGCTGCCGTCTTGCAGAAAGATGCGCAGCGGGTGCGGCTCGCTCTTGCGCACGATGGCCTGCAGGTCGTTGCCGCCTCGCATCGCCACAAAGGTGCCCACGCCGCTGAACACGCGGCCGAAGCAGTCGGGACGATGCCAAGCCGCCACAAAGGCCGATATGCCGCCACTGCTCAGCCCGAAAATCATGCGGTCGCCAGGATTGGCCGATAGGCGGATGCGGCGGCCGTCGACTGTCGACAGCGTCTCGACCTGAGGCAGCAGTTCTTCGCTGAGGAAACGCACAAAGCGGTCGTCGGTGGCGTCAAACTCGTTGCTGCGGTTGTAGCGCAACACCTCGCCGGCTGAGTCGCGGATTACGCCCGGCTGCAAAAACACGCCTATAGTCACTGGCATCGCGCCAGCCTCAATAAGCGAGTCGATCACCGCCGGGGCGTTGCATAGCACCCCATCGAGGCCCACATACAGGCATGCCGGCTCGTTACCCGTGTATTGCTCAGGAACATACACCTGATAGGTGCGCTCGGTGCCCGGATACAACCCCGTGGCAGGGCAGGAATAACTCCCGTCAATCATCACATGGCCGGCATGGGCCTGCAGCGCGGCCACGACCACACACATTACAATCGCTATCGTCTTATTCATGCCACAAAGTTACGAATAAGCGAGCGAAAAGCCAAACTTGTTTGGGCTTTTCCGAGCGAGAGTAACTTCGCCCGAATGTCAACGTTACGATTTAGTGAGCGGCGAGCAAAGAAAAAAATTTGTTTTTTTGTTGCTCGCCCGAACGGTAGTAACTTCGCCCGAATGTCAACGTTACGATTTAGCGAGCGAAAAGCCAAACTTGTTTGGGCTTTTCCGAGCGGAAGTGACTACTTACACATCTTTATTGATGGGATGGTGTTGCAAACAAGATTTTTTTGTGTAATTTTGCAGTGTGGAATACGTAGAGGCATTTTTGCAGTTATTGCACACGATGTCGCCCTACTTGCTGTTGGGCTTCTTCATCGCGGGGGTGCTCCATGCCTGGGTGCCCACGCGCTATTACTCGCGCTACCTGAGTGGCAGCGACTGGCGCAGCGTGCTCAGCGCGGCGGCTTTCGGCGTGCCGTTGCCCTTGTGCTCGTGCGGCGTGCTGCCCACGGCGGTGAGTCTGCGCAGCAACGGTGCCTCGCGTGCCGCCACCACGTCGTTTCTCATCGCCACGCCGCAAACGGGTGTCGACAGCATCGCCGCCACCTATTCGATGATGGGACTGCCATTTGCCATCCTGCGCCCAGTGGCGGCACTCGTCACGGCAGTGTTCGGTGGCTTGGCAGTGGGGCAGCACGAGCGACACCTGCCCGCCGAGGCGGCGACGCCAAGTGCTGAGAGCGAGGGCGAAGCGCGGCCCACTACGTGGCAAGGCAAACTGGTGGAAACGCTGCGCTACGGATTCTTTGAGATGATGCAAACCATGGGGCGATGGCTGATACTGGGTCTCATCGTGGCCGCACTGATTACGGTGCTTGTCCCCGACGATTTCTTCCAGACCTACGCCCGCTACCCGCTGCTCAACATGCTGCTCATCGTGGCCATCGCCATACCGATGTATCTGTGCGCCACCGGGTCGATACCCATCGCAGCGGCGCTCATGCTCAAGGGCCTCACGCCTGGCTGCGCTCTGGTGCTGCTCATGGCCGGCCCGGCAGCCAGTTTCGCCTCGATACTGATTGTGAGCCGCACGCTGGGCAAGCGCTCGGCGCTCATCTATCTGGCCAGCATCACACTGGGCGCCATAGGCTTTGGCCTCGTGGTCGACTACTGGCCGTGGCTGCAGCACACCGTGAGCAACGCTATGCCGCATTGCCACGGCATGATGCATCACCACGGCGCCACCTCGTGGCTCAACTGGCTGTGCAGCATCGCCCTGCTGGCGATGATTGTTGTGGCCGTCGTGGCTAAATATCGCAAATCATTAATTCTTAAACGCAATAAAACCAACACTATGAAGACATTTAAAGTTAAAGGCATGATGTGCGTGCATTGCCAAGCAAACGTTGAGAAAGGCGTTGCCAGCCTGCCCGGCGTGCAGCAAGTCAAGGTCGACTTGGCGCAAGGCTTAGTGTACGTCGAGGGCGATGTGGCCCCTCAGACCGTGACCGACAAAATCACCGAATTAGGCTATCAAGTTGTAGAATCTTAAATAACCATCTATAAACTAATTAAAACAATGAGAAAATTTGTTATGACAACAGCGGCTATTGCAATGGCCATGATGCCTGCGGTAGCAGCCACCGACATTACCGCCGGTGTCAGCCGGGCCGACATGGACTTGAGTGTGAACCCCGGTGATGACTTCTACGAGTACGCTGGTGGAGGATGGATGAAAGCCAACCCCCTGCGTCCCGAGTTCTCGCGCTACGGCGTGTTTGACCTGCTTGCCGAGCGCAACCAGGAAAACCTGCGCGACCTCTTCCTCGACCTCGCCAAGACGCAGCATGCGCCGGGCACCGTCGGACAGAAGGTCACCGACCTCTACAAACTTGCTATGGACAGCGACCGCCTGAACCGCGAGGGCGTGGCTCCCGTCAAGGCCGACCTGGCAAAAATCGCCGCCTTCAAGAAGGCCGACCTCACCAAGTCGATTGCCGAGATGCACAGCGTGCTGTGCAACCCGTTCTTCGGCATCGGAGTGGAAGTTGACCTGAAAAACAGCGACATGAACGTGATGTGGATGAGCGCCGGAACGAGCGGACTGCCCGACCGCGACTACTACCTCAGCACCGATGCCGACAGCAAGAAGATTCAGGAGCAGTATCGCCAGTTTCTGGTTAAGATGTTCATGTTCCACGGCTATTCGAAGAAGGATGCCACACGTGCAGCAAAGACCATCTACGACATTGAGTACAAGTTTGCTCAGGCCAAGATGAGCCGCGCTGAGGCCCGTGACTACAACAAACTCTACAACATCTTCACCATCGACCAGTTGCAGCAGAACTACCCCGCCATCCAGTGGCGCGAGTACTTCACCCTGATGGGCGTGCCCAACATCGACTGGGTAATCCTTGAGCAGCCCAAGGTGATGGAAGTGGCTCAACAACTGATGTCGACGCTCACCGAGCAACAGATGCGCGACTACTTCACCGGCGAGGTCATTACCAGTTGCAGTGGCTACCTCAGCGACGAGATTGGCGAGGCTTCGTTCGACTTCTACGGCCGCACGCTGAGCGGACAGAAGGAGCGCAAGCCGCGCTGGAAACGCGCGCTGGGCATCCCCAACGGCCTGGTGGGCGAAGCAGTGGGCGAACTCTACGTCGAGCGTTATTTCGCTCATGGCAGCAAGGAGAAGATGATGAAACTCATCACCAACCTGCGCAAGTCGCTCGCCGCACACATCGCATCGCTCGACTGGATGAGCAGCGAGACCAAGGTCAACGCGCTGGTGAAACTCAACGCCTTCACCGTGAAAATCGGCTATCCCGACAAGTGGCGCGACTACAGCGGCCTGAAGGTCGACCCGAGCCTCTCGCTCTATGAGAACATCCGCGCGGCCTCGGCCTACGAGACTCGCCGCAACCTCGACAAGTGGGGCAAGCCGGTCGACAGGGACGAATGGGGCATGACGCCGCAAACCGTCAACGCTTACTACAATCCCACCACCAACGAGATTTGCTTCCCGGCAGCCATCCTGCAACCGCCGTTCTTCGATGTCAATGCCGACGACGCTTCGAACTATGGTGCCATCGGCGTGGTCATTGGCCACGAGATGACTCACGGATTCGACGACCAGGGCCGCATGTTCGACATGGCCGGTAACATGACCGACTGGTGGACCGAGGAGGACTCACAGCGATTCACTGCCGCTGCCGAGAAACTCGCCGAGCAGTTCGACCAAATCATTGTCGTTAAGGACCAGCACGCCAACGGTCACCTCACCCTCGGTGAGAACATTGCCGACCAGGGCGGTCTGCGCATTGCTTACGATGCCTTCAAGACCACTTCGCAGTTCCGCGATGGCAAGGAAATCGACGGCTTCACTCCGGCCCAGCGCTTCTATCTGAGTTACGGCCGCATCTGGGCAAGCAACGAGACCGAGGAAGCCATCTTCCAGCAGACCAAGAGCGACCCGCACTCGATTGGCCGTTACCGCGTCAATGCCACCTTGCGCAACATCGACACCTTCTTCGATGCCTTCGGTATCAAGCCTGGTGACAAGATGTGGCTCGATCCCGCCGACCGCGCAATTATCTGGTAACCAACCCGATAACAAATAAACTAGAGCCTCTGTAACTACTAGAGATGCTATAATCATAAGCGACGCCCCCCAAAGTTTGGGGAGCGTCGCTGTTATTGTCGCCGCCTATGCAGCCTCACTTATTCTGCATTCTGAATTATTTATTTGCCAAGCAGGATGTTGATAAGGGCATTGATGTCGGCACCATCGACACCGCCAACACCATCCACGTTGGCGCGGCCGTCGTAGTTGTCGGCGTTGTCCTTGCCCAAGAGGATGTTGATAAGGGTGTTCAGGTCGTTACCGTTGACCTCGCCACTACCGTCCACATCGCCATCGACACCGGCATCTACCGAAGACTCACCGTCTAACGCCAGTTCGGCGAGTTGGAACACGTAATGGTCGTTGTGCCATCCGCCACGACCGCGCACTTCGATAACCTCGAAACGGAAGTATTGATACTTCTGCCTAACGCCGTCGATGGTGAATTGGTAGTCGGTAGTATTGCTTGTGCCCAGCCCGGCATCTACGCCATCGTCCACCTCGACGATGGTCGTCCACGAGTCGCTCTCCTGTGCCTTGGCATAGATTTTCCACTTCTGGGGATTGCGGTTATACCAGCCTTTGGCGTCGCTGGCCGTGGTCATGGTATAGCTGGTGGGGCGCAATGGCACATTGCTCTTGAAGTCAACCCAGATGGGTTCCCATTCACTGGTGGTGTTGTCGTAACACCACTTGGTGTAACGGTCTTTGTCGAACATCCGGTGATAGTCCTCGAGTTCATTGGTATTGCCATTGTTGGGCGCGTACACATCATAAGGCGTGAAGGTCAGCTCGGTCGGTTCGGGATTGTCACCGCCGGTGTTGCCATTCTCGTCAATGATATTAACGAAATCTTTCCACTGATTGGCTGCCTTGTAAGCATCGATAGTGCCCACCGGCACCGTCAACACGCAGTTTTCTTTGATAATGCCATTAAAAACCAGTGTACCCATCGTCACATCACCAATATTCACGATTTTGCTGTTGATAGCATTGAGATTCAAGCAGTAATAAAATGCCTCTGATCCAATAGATGTGACAGTGCTTGGTATCGTAATCGAGGTCAGCGAGCCGCAGTGAGAGAATAAGCTTTCCTGCAGGCTCGTCAATCCGTTAGGAAGTGTTACAGATTCCAAAGCTGAGCAACGCAAGAACACTCTTTCTCCTAATGATGTGACAGTGTTGGGGATTGCCACCGAGGTCAAAGATGTGCAACGACTGAAAGCGCCATCCCCAATCGATGTAAGAGCGTTGGGTAAGGTAATTGATGTCAACCCGGTACAGTCACTAAACGCCATTTCGTCAATTGACGTGACCGAGTTGGGGATGGTGACGCTTGTCAGTGATGAGCAGCCGTAAAATGTGGTGTAGCCGATACTTGTGATCGAGTTGCTGATAGTAAGCGTCTTCAAACCGCTGCAGTTATTGTATGCGCTCGAGCCAAGGCTTGTTACCGAATTGGGAATGATGGCCGAGGTGAGCTGCGTGCATTCAACAAACGCGTCGTCACCTATCGTGGTCACGGAATTGGGGAGGTTGATTGTGGTCAACGCCGGACATTGAAAGAATGCGCCATTTTTGATGCTCTTTATCGAGCTGGGGAGGGTCACCTTTTGCAATGTCTGGCATTCCGCGAAGGCCCAACTGCCGATTGCCACCACTTTGTACTCTTTGTCACTATATTCACTTTTTACGGTGCTGGGAATGGTAACTTCTGTGACTCCGTTGTAATTTAAATCAGTCATGAACTCAACGTATGTTACCTCAACATTAGCGGCATTGGCATCACCAACGTAATTGCCCAGATAGGAGTATGCGATACCGTTCGTCATGAAGTCGTGGGCCATAGCACAAACTGTGCATGTCGATATCAGAATCGCAGTTAATAAGATTCTCGTTTTCATAAGCAGAATTATTAAAGTTATACAATTATTATTCCAGTAAAATGTTGAAATATTTCTTGACGACAAAAATACAAAAAAATTTATAAATGTAACAAAATTATCGCTTTTTTTAATCAATAATTACTTTATTCGCGTTTTTGCCTCCAAAAACGAGCGTATTAACGCGGTTTTTTACGAATCGTATGCAAGTTCACAGTAAGCCTTTGTCAAACATGTTGCTGATTCAACGACTCGCAAGGCATGTCCCTACAGAGTTCCACCATAGCATTATGCGACGAAGCAGAATGCCGTGGATGCTGGGGTAAAATGAGTGGTGACAAGCCCATTAGGGATGCCACCACTCAGAAAACCTATAATATCACAAATGCGAGTTATTCTTTGCCCAGGATGATGTTGATGAGCAGGTTCAGGTCGTTGCCGTTGACCTCGCCGTTGCCGTCCACGTCGCCGCGGATGCCCGAGCCGCCGCCCGAGCCGGCATCTTCAAAAATCATAGTGAATTCTTTCCACACGTCCATCGCCTCGTAGCGCACCTTAGCGCCTTCAATCACATGAAGGTCGCAGTAGCCATGCTGCTCCACTCCGTTAAACACGCTGGCGTCGACGCGAATAGGTCGGGGCATAAAACTTATAACATCGGTCATGAACGTGCAGCCCGAAAATGCCGAGTTGCCTATCGATTCAATATTCTCGGGTATCGTCACCTTCTTGAGGGCGGAGCAGTCTTTCAGCACATTTGCGGGAATCGACGTGATGTTAGTGCCGAAGGTCACGCTTTTAATCTGCCCCTTTAACGTAGCACTCAATGTCGACATATTAATCTTATCGTTGTCCCAAGTCAAATCCAGAAGTTTGGCGCAACCAGTGAAAGGATCATTGGTTCCAACTGTTTGCACCCCGTTGCCTATGGTTACGCTTTCCAGATCAGCACAGTTATGGAATGCATAACTGTCAATGGTCGTTATTTGAGCAGGGATGACAATGTTCTTTAATCCGGACCCAGCGAACGCAGCGTTGCCGATTGTAGTCACCTGAGGACCGAAGTTGACGTTTTTCAAGAGTTTACAGTTATAGAATTGAGAATTGCCTAAAAACGTGTTCTGAATGTTGACACTCGCCAAGTTTTGACATCCATTGAACGCTAATACATCAATGGTCGTAACACTGCTCGGGATGGTGACGCTCGTCAAGCCGTTGCAATATTCAAACGCTCTTTCGCCGATTGACGTTACCGACTTCAAATCAATGCTTTCCAGTGCACTGCGCTGAAATGCTTGTAGGCCGATCGATGTCACCGATGCAGGAAGGTTGATGCTCTTAAGAGCAGTGGTATAAGCGAACATATTATCGGTAATCGCTGTTAAGTTGTCGGGCAGGCTAACCGTTTCCAAGGTTTTACAAGCATAAAAAATACCATTACCCATCGTGGTGACTGTGCTGGGTATCTCAAATTCTTCCAAAGATATACAGTTGGCGAAAGCACTATTGCCAATCGTGGTCAGATGAGTATTTCCCATGATGCCGACGATTCTTAACTGTTTTGCCGCATAAAATGCTCCTGCTCCGATATTCGTCACCAATGGTGTAATAGCAAAGGTAGTGATTGCGGTATTATAGAAAGCCTCGTCTTTAATGGTCTCCAACTGGCTTTGATTTATATCGATGCCTACATCATTCAACGATGTGCAACTATAGAAAGCCTTTGCGCCTATACTCTTCACCGTGTTGGGGATTACAACCTTCTCGATAGTACTGCAATATCTGAAAGTGTTGTCATTGATGGCGGTGACTGTATAGGTCTTGCCGTTGTTTTGGACGCTGGAAGGAATACGAAGAGGATCTCCAGCAATTTCAAGAATATCGGCTGAATATCCTCGGGTGGCGGAACCCGGTTCGTGCTGATAAGTAACCATCACGGTGGTAGTACTGGTAATCTTGTAGTAAAGACCAGCAACAAAGAAGTCGTAGTGAGCTGCATTTGCACTGATTGTTGCAAGCAGCAAGATTGCGATAAGTAATGTCTTTTTCATAACTTTAGCGTTTTATCGGTTTGTATTTATTTTCCTAACAGGATGTTGATAAGGGCGTTGAGGTCGTTACCGTCGACCTGGCCGACACCATCCACGTTGGCGCGGCCGTCGTAGTTAGCGGCGTTGTCCTTGCCTAAGAGGATGTTGATGAGAGTGTTCAGGTCGTTGCCGTTAACATCGCCGTCACCATTCACGTCGCCAATTGAAATCTCCCGTGCAGGAATCTCATAGGTCTTTGTGGCGACAATAGGCCTGATTCGGGGATTGACAAATGTCACGCGTGCCTCGGCTTCAATGGTTTGCACCTCGCTGGTGCGCTGAACCCTGTAGGGCATATTAACCCAAGTTCCATTAACGTACAGCCTCATCTCGGCGCCGCTGTCAGTTTCGCCAGGGAAAAAATCGTAATAGAAAGAACAGTAGTCATCATGAACCTCAAGATCCGAGAAAACAACTTGTCCTGTAGGCTCAATAAAGTCCTCGTACAACGCCGGGACGGCAGTAAAGTCACATTGCGAGCTGACCGACCCGAAAACGCCATCTTCATCGCAATTGAGATAATACGTCCTGGTGGGCGTCTCATCATAGCAAATATTGAAGGTGTTTCCGCTGCCCAACTTCACGTAGTTTGTTTGCGATTGATACATGTATTGGGTGAAATTCCAGATTTGATACATGTATTGCTTCCTTTCTTTGTTGTAAATCACGATTTTGCCCGACGACAAGGTGATAAAGCACCACAGGTATTCATCGGATGAGGAGGAGGAGGAACTACAAGAGAGTTCCCCGTATGACAAAGCATAAAGGTACTGCCCGTTGGCCTTCAACTTATACCACTGAATGGGGTAATCGGTCGGGCTGGTGTTTGTCTCGAACGGCGCAGCCGATGCCGCAAGTGGCAGCATGGTCATGGCTGCCACCAAAAGAATGATTTTGTGTAAACGTTTCATAATGATATGTTTTTTTAATTATTTTCCTAACAAGATATTGATGAGCGCGTTCAGGTCGTTGCCGTCGACGTTGCCTTGGCCATCCACGT
>JAEEGL012660649.1_pt1 | contig 23661 bp, 26 predicted proteins | sample 9134231 | NCBI WGS metagenome assembly JAEEGL01 (sample SAMN16246548, study PRJNA631951) | gut metagenome | biome: gut microbiome; feature: rumen; material: fiber-attached | host: Bos | place: Iran: Karaj | collected 2018-10 | reverse complement strand
ATTACGGTTTCTATCCGAACAGCGAAAAACAAAAAAGTGCCTTGAACATCTCCGTCTTCTTCTCTTCCGAAAACAACGGTCCCTCTGACAGCGGAAAGAAGAAGATCAGCGGCAAAAACCTCGGCGAAGGCACCTGTTCTTCCTACACCGGCAGCATCACCGCCTACTTCCAGCCGAAGATCAGAAACATGGATTCCGCCTTCACGGTCTACGCCAACGGGCTCAACGAAGAAGAACTTCAGACGATCATCGATTCCATCGTGGTCAAGGATCATACTTACAAGCTGACGGTCATCGCCGAAGGAGACATCAATATCCGCAACGGCTTTTCGGCCAAGACCGGAGAAGTCGTCGCCACGGGAAAGAAAGGCAGCACCTACACCGCTTCCAGAGCCTTGTACAACGAAGGCTATACCTGGTTTAACATCGCTCCGGATCAATGGATCGCCGACCAGGACGGCGAATGGCTGCGAGCCGACTGATCAAAGATCCCTGCTTCCCGTAGATACAGCCGCGGCTGTATCTTTTTTGTCTTTTCCCGGATCAAATCCTTCCTAAGCTGTCCTGCAGGTGCCCTTCATGAGCTATAATGAAGTCAAGAGGAAGCTATATGGAAACAAAAGATAATACTATGTGGGCTTTGGTCAAAGAGAAGCCGGAAGTCGGCATCTGGCCGAAGCGCGTTCCGATCCCCGAAGTCGGCTACAACGACGTCAAGATCAAGATCCGCAAGACCGCCATCTGCGGTACAGACGTCCACATCTATCAATGGAACAAGTGGGCTCAGAAGACCATCAAGCCCGGTCTGACCATCGGCCACGAATATGTCGGTGAAGTCGTCGAGACCGGTCCGGGTGCCAGAGGTTTCAAACCCGGCGACATCGTCTCCGGCGAAGGCCACATCACCTGCGGCAAGTGCCGCAACTGCCTGGAAGGACACCGTGAGAACTGCCGCAATGCGGAAGGCGTCGGCGTCAACCGCAACGGAGCCTTTGCCGAATATCTGGTCATCCCTTATGTCAATGTCTGGAAGACCAGGAAAAACATTCCGGAAGAGATGTACGCCATCTTTGACCCGTACGGCAATGCGACACATACGGCTCTGACCTACGACGTCTTAGGCGAAGACGTCCTGATCACCGGTGCCGGACCGATCGGATGCATGGCTGCGGCCATCGTCAAGTTCTCCGGAGCGCGTCATGTCGTCGTCACTGATTTCAATGACTACCGTCTCAATATGGCTAAGACCTTAGGTGCGACCAGGACCGTCGACCTCAAAAAAGAAAAACTGGAAGACGTCATGAAACAGATCGGCATGAAAGAAGGCTTCGACGTCGGACTGGAGATGTCCGGTGCACCGAGTGCCCTCAACCAGATGATCCACAACATGAAAAACGGCGGCAATATTGCCCTACTGGGACTCTTGCCGGACAATACCGAAGTGGACATGGAAAAGGTCATCTTCTCCGGACTCAACCTCAAAGGCATCTACGGACGCAAAGTCTGGGATACCTGGTATAAGATGACGACGATGATCGAGGCGGGTCTGGACATCTCGAAGATCATCACACACCGCTTTGACATCACTGACTACCAGAAGGGCTTCGACGCGATGCTGTCGGGCAACTCGGGCAAAGTCATTCTGGATTGGACAAATATCGATAAGGTGGAACAGTTATGAACAGAAAAGAAACACTGAACTTCTACAAGAAGACCGTGGACGACATCAAAGACGCCGGCTTGTTCAAAGCCGAAGCCGCCTATGTCTCTCCGCAAGGCGCCTACATCCTGATGGAAAACGGCGAAAAACTTTTGAACATGTGTGCCAACAACTACCTGGGCTTGGGCAACTCCAAACGGCTGATCGATGCCGCCAAGAGGACCTACGATGAGAAAGGTTACGGCCTGGCTTCCGTGCGTTTCATCTGCGGCACACAGGATATCCACAAGACACTGGAACACAAGATCTCCGAATTCCTGAAGACGGAAGACACGATCTTATACTCTTCCTGTTTCGATGCCAACGGCGGTCTGTTTGAAACGCTGCTGGGCGAAGAAGATGCGGTCATCTCCGATGAACTCAATCACGCTTCGATCATCGACGGCGTCCGCCTGTGCAAAGCGAAACGCTACCGCTACAAAAACAACGACATGAACGACCTGCGTCAGAAGCTTACCGAAGCCGATCAAAACGGTGCCCGCATCAAGATGATCGCCACCGACGGCGTCTTCTCGATGGACGGCATCATCTGCGATCTCAAAGGCATCTGTGATCTTGCCGACGAATTCGGCGCTCTGGTCATGGTCGACGACTCCCATGCGGCCGGTTTCCTGGGGGAAAACGGCGGCGGTTCGGTCGAGTACTGCGGCGTGCAGGGCAGAGTCGATGTCATCACCGGTACCTTGGGAAAAGCCCTGGGCGGTGCTTCCGGCGGCTACACTTCCGGCAGGAAAGAGATCATCGATCTGCTGCGTCAAAGAAGCAGACCGTACCTGTTCTCCAACACCCTGGCTCCGGCCATCACCGGTGCTTCCATCGAACTCTTCGACATGTTGTCTCAAAGCGGCGAAGAAAGAAAGCACCTGATGGAACTCACGAAATACTACCGTGAAAAACTGAAAGAAAACGGCTTCGACATCATCGACGGTGTCCATCCAATCGTACCGATCATGTTGTACGACGAGATCAAAGCCGGAAACTATGCGGCCAAAATGAGAGAAAAAGGCATCTATGTCGTCTCCTTCTCCTATCCGGTCGTTCCGAAAGGCAAGGCCAGGATCCGTACGCAGGTCTGTGCCAACCACACGAAAGAGGACATCGATCACGTCATCGACTGCCTGATACAGACCCGGAAAGAACTCGAGAACCTGGGATAATGGACCTCGAAGAAGCCCGCTCCCTGTTCAGCAGATACAAGGGCCGGCTGTTCATGATGGGCAGGGAAGATCCCTCCGGATATCATGAGTTCGTCTCACTGCAGATCCCCAAGGACACCTTGGAGATCTGGCGGCAGGAACTCATCAAAGAATACTTCGAAAAAGCGCAAGCCGATCTTTCCAAAGCCTGGCTCCCCTTTGCCGATATCGTCCGGATCTTGCAGAGCACGCTGACGCTGAAAGAAGAAAACGGAGAAAAGATCCTAGATCTTCTTGAGACGATCCTGAATAACGAAGAAAGCGACAAAGGGCTGATCATGACCCTCGTCTACGGGAATACGCATTCAAGAAACGATTCTCTGCTTTGCTGGATCGAAAAGAACACATCACTGAAAGAAAAGCTCGCTTTCATACTCAACGATACGGCTGATGCTTACTGAGGCTTCGCAAAGAAGCCTTTTTTCTTGGCCTTAACTCAAGCATAAGCTCTGCTCACTTTTTCGTTGGTCAGTCATCCTGTACCGTCGGTCAATTCACTTTAGTATGGTATAGCGCTATAATGACACCATGCGAAAGTGAGGACGAGTATGCCAAAGTATATGAACGATTCGATCAGACGGCTGTTTCAAGCCATTCTCTTATTGGAAAACGAAAAAGAATGCGAGGATTTTTTTGATGACCTTTGTACGATCAACGAACTGCAGAACATGGCCCAGCGCCTCGATGCCGCCGTTTTGATCGCCCAAGGGATCAGCTATCAGGAGATCTCGAAGAAGACCGGTGCTTCATCGACCACCATCTCCCGGGTCTCCCGTTGTTACAACTATGGGGAGACCGGCTATAAAAACATGATCCGGAAAATGAAAGAGGCAGGTTTCATCGATGAAGATCAATGAGGATCTGCTGACTTACGACGAGAAGCTCGTCTATTCTTTGAAAGACCTCTATGCCGCAAACGGCTACAGTCTGTACAAGATGTCCAAATTCGAAGAATACGACTTCTACGCAAAAAACAAAGACTTTTTAGTCTCCGATAAAGTCCTCACGTTTACCGACGGCAACGGAAAGCTGATGGCCTTGAAGCCCGATGTCACGCTGTCGATCGTCCGCAGCCGCAAAGATGAAAAAGAGAGCCCGGAAAAACTCTTTTACAACGAAAACGTCTATCGTTTCGATCAAAAAAGCGGTTCTTTCAAAGAGATCCTGCAGACGGGGATCGAATGCTTCGGGGACCTGCGAACCGGAGATCTTCTCGATGTCATCCTGCTGGCCATCGCTTCTATGGAGACGATCTCCGACGATTTCTTGCTGGTGCTTTCCGACCTTGATCTGAGTGAAGCGATCATTCAAAGTCCTCTGCTTTCCCAAGAAAAACAGAAGGAACTCTTCCGCATCCTGAAAGAAAAGAAGATCCACGAACTCGACGCCTTCTATGCGAAGAACGGATCCAACGACATGCAAAGAGAGCTCATGGAAAAGCTCATGAACTGCATCGGCCGGATCGGTGAAGTCTTTTCGGACCTTGAAGAACTTTGCCGGAAGACCGGTGTGGATTCCTCTCTGCTGAAGATCCTGCCTGTCCTGCAGGAAAAAGGCTATGGGGATAAGATCGTCATCGATACTTCTTTGGTCGATGACATCAACTACTATAACGGCATCATCTTCAAAGGCTATCTGTCAATCATGAGCGATCCTGTGCTTTCCGGCGGCCAGTACGACCGGCTGATGGAAAAACTGTCAAAACGCTCCAAAGCCATCGGCTTTGCCGTCTACACCGGACTTTTGGAGGGATCATTGAACGAAAAAGAAAACGACGGCTATCTCAATATCGCTTTGCCCAAAGGCAGGCTCGGCGAAAAGGTCTATGAGCTGTTTGAAAAAGCCGGTTATGACTGCCCTGAGATCCTGGCCGACAACCGGAAGCTCGTCTTTGAAGAACCGCAGAAGAAACTGCGCTATTTCTGGGTAAAACCGGGCGACGTGGCAGTCTACGTCGAACGGGGCACCGCCGATATCGGCGTGGCGGGCAAAGATATCCTGCTGGAATACAGACCGGCCGTCTATGAACTGCTCGATCTGAAGCGTGGCTCATGCAAGATGGCGGTCGCTGCACCGAAAGACTTCAAAGAGAACCCATATCGGACTTTGAGAGTCGCGACCAAATACGCCAACATCGCCGAAACCTATTACCTTTCAGCCGGCAGGGACATCGACATCATCCGTCTCAACGGATCCATTGAGATCGCCCCGATCCTGGGACTGTCCGATGTCATCGTCGACATCGTCGAGACCGGCAGGACATTAAAAGAAAACGGCTTGCAGGTCTGCGAAGAGATCATGGACATCTCTGCGCGGCTGATCGCCAACCGTTCTTCCTTCGAATTCAAGACCGGGCAGATACAGAAACTTGCTGCTGCCTTAGAAAAAGAGGTATGACATGATCCGGATACTCAATGTAAATGAAGTCAGAGAAGAAGAGATCTTCGCGAGAAACGAAGCGGTGCTCTCCGTTGAAGAGACCGTCAGTGAGATCTTGAAAAACGTCAAAGAAAAAGGCGATGCCGCCTTGAAAGAATATACGCTGCGTTTCGATCGGGCGGAACTTGAAGACTTCGAAGTCTCCGCTGCCGAGATGAAAGAAGCCCTGTCGAAGATCGAGCCTTCCTTCCTGAAGATCCTTGAAGAAGCGGCCGCCAATATCCGCCGCTTCCATGAACAGCAGAAGAGAAGCAGCTTCATCCTCAACGAGAAAAACGGTGTGATCCTCGGTCAGAAGATCGTCCCTTTGCAAAGAGTCGGCGTCTATGTACCGGGCGGTACGGCTGCCTATCCTTCCTCCGTCTTGATGAACGTCATCCCCGCAAAGATCGCCGGCTGCAAGAACATCGTCATGGTCTCACCGCCCGATCGAAACGGGAAGATCAGCGACGTCATCCTGGCTGCCGCCGCGGTCGCCGGAGTCGATCATATCTACAAAATCGGCGGTGCGCAAGCCATCGGCGCCTTGGCTTACGGGAGCGAAAGCATCCCGAACGTCGACAAGATCGTCGGACCGGGTAACGCCTATGTGGCGGAAGCCAAACGGCAGGTCTATGGTCAGGTCTCGATCGACATGATCGCCGGACCCAGTGAGATCCTGATCATCGCCGACGCCGCTTCCGATCCGCGTTTCCTGGCAGCCGATCTGCTCTCGCAAGCCGAACATGACAAGATGGCATCCGCCGTCCTGGTCACCGATTCAAAAGAGCTGGCGGAGACGACGGCCGCCGAGATCGAGCGGCAGCTTGAAACACTGCCCCGCAAAGCGATCGTTTCCGCTTCCATCGAAAACAACGTCAAGATCATCATCGCCGGTTCCTTCAAATAGGCCATCGAGATCGCCAACCGCATCGCTCCGGAACATCTTGAATTATGCATCGATCAGCCCTTCGATCATCTCGACGCCATCCGAAATGCCGGATCGATCTTTCTGGGTCGGAACACTCCGGAAGCTCTGGGCGACTACTTTGCCGGGACCAACCACATCCTTCCGACTTCCGGTACCGCAAGATTTTCTTCGGCCTTATCGGTCGACGATTTCGTCAAAAAGATGCAGTACACCTACTATTCCGCTGACGCTTTGCGTGCGGTCAGCGACAAAGTCGCCGCCTTCGCCTGGAAGGAAGGCCTGGACGCCCACGCCAGAAGTGCCCTCATTCGAAACAAGGAGGATGATCTATGAGCCGCTTTCTCGTAAAACGCCATCAGTCACTCGTACCTTATACGCCCGGCGAACAGCCGCAGGACAAGACGTATATCAAACTCAATACCAACGAGCTTCCTTTCCCGCCTTCACCGATCACCCAGCGGCTTGCCCGTCTGGAAGCATCTTCGCTAAATTTGTATTCCGATCCCAATCAGAAGATCCTGAGAGAAACGGCAGCGAAGGTCTTTGCGATCGACAAAGACGAGATCGTCTTCACCAACGGATCGGACGAAGCCCTCAACTATGCGGTCATGGCCTATTGCGATGAAGCGACCGGCCTCGTCTTTCCCGATGTGACCTACAGTTTCTATGAAGTCATCGCCGATCTCAACAAGGCCCCCTGCAAGACCATCCCGGTCAAAAACGACCTGTCTATCGATGTCAGCGACTATAAAGACCTTCATCGAACGATCTTTCTGGCCAACCCCAACGCCCCGAGCGGCCTCGCATTGAAAAACGAAGAGATCGAAGTCATTCTGAAAACCAATCCGGACAACATCGTCGTGATCGACGAAGCCTACGGCGACTTCAATGACGAGACCTGTATCCCTTTGATCAAAAAATACGACAACCTCATGATCATCCGCACCTTCTCGAAATCCTACGGGATGGCCGGCGGACGGCTGGGCTATGTCATTGCCGATAAAAAGCTGATCGCCGACATCAACAAGCTGCGCAATTCAGGCAATCCCTACTGCGTCGACCGGATGGCGATGATGGCCGGTGTCGGAGCACTGCTCGACCAGAGCTACCTTCGCTCCTGCATCGAAAAGATCAAATCGATCAGGCAGCACAGCGCAGACAGACTGCGGCAGCTCGGCTTTGAAGTGACGGATTCCGCTGCCAATTTCCTTTTTGCGAAATACCCGTCCTATCCGGGAAAGGACCTCTACCTCGATCTCAAAGAGAACGGCATCCTGGTCCGCCACTTTGACAGACCGCGGCTGAACGATTTCATCCGCATCAGCATCGGTTCAAAGGAACAGATGCAGGTCTTCTTCGACACACTGCAGCAGCTGCTGGAGGCCTACCATGAGTAATGTCAGACTGTCACGCGAAACAAAAGAAACTTCCATTCAGCTCGAACTGGATCTTTACGGAAGCGGCAAGGCGCAGATCGCCACCGGCTGCGGATTTCTGGATCACATGCTGGAACTGTTTGCCGCTCACGGCCACTTCGATCTCAACGTTCGGGGAAAAGGCGACATCCGTGTCGACTACCATCATCTGACCGAAGATACCGGTATCGTTCTGGGCCAGGCCTTTTCTGAAGCCCTGGGCGATAAGAAAGGCATCCGCCGCTACGGCGACATCATCCTGCCGATGGATGAAGCGCTCATTTTATGTGCGGCCGATCTCTCCGGCCGCAGTTTCCTCGACTGGCGAGTCACTTTGCCGACGGAAAAAGTCGGTGACTTCGACACCGAACTGGCCGAAGAGTTCTGGTACGGTTTCGTGCGTAATGCCGGCTGTTCCCTGCATTTTGAAATGCTGGCGGGGAAGAACTCCCACCACATCCTGGAAGCCTGTTTCAAAGCGGCAGGCCGTGTCCTGGCGCAGGCCGTCCGGATCGAAGAGGGCTTTGAAGATCTCATCCCTTCATCGAAAGGAGTTCTATGATCGCCATCATCGACTACGGCGTCGGCAATTTGTTTTCCCTGAAGTCTTCCTTCGATGCGATCGGTCAAAAAGCCGTTGTGACGCGTGATGAGGAAACGATAAAAAGCTGTGACAAGATCCTGCTTCCCGGCGTCGGCGCTTTTGAAGATGCCGCAGAAAAATTGAGGGGATCCAAACTCGATCGGCTGATCAAAGAAGAAGTGCAAAAAGGAAAGCCGCTTCTAGGCATCTGCCTGGGGGTGCAGCTGCTTTTCGACAGCTCGGAAGAATACGGCCATCACGAAGGGCTCGGCCTCATCCGGGGGACCTGCCGTTTCATCGGCGAAGTGATACCGAAAGACCTCAAGATCCCTCACATGGGCTGGAACGAGCTGATCTTGCAAGGAGAAAAACACCCCTTGTTCCGTTACATCAACGATCATGACTACGTTTATTTCGTCCATTCCTACGCAGCTTTTGACTGTGCGGAAGATACGATCGCTCTGACCGACTACGGTGCTCCTTTGACGGCCGCCGTCGCCAAAGGAAACGTGATGGGCACCCAGTTTCATCCTGAGAAGAGCGGCGGGACCGGACTGAAGATCCTGAAGGCATTCTGTGAGATGAAGAAGGAGGACCTATGATCCTATTACCGGCCATCGATCTCTACGACGGCAAAGCCGTCCGCTTATACAAAGGTGATTACGAACAACGGACCGACTACGCCGATGATTCCGTTTCCGTCGCCCTCGATCTCAGAAACAAAGGCGCCAGTCATATCCACATCGTCGACCTGCAAGGTGCTCTGGACGGGCAAAACCCGAATTTTGAAAAGATCGTCTCCATCAAGAAAAACAGCGGTCTGTTCTGCGAAGTCGGCGGCGGCATCCGTTCCATGAAACAGGCTCAAGCCTATCTGTCCGCCGGCATCGACCGCATCATCCTCGGCTCCGCTGCCGTTGAAGATCCCGTCTTCCTTCGGGAAGCCGTTACGGCCTATCGGGAAAAGATCGCCGTCGGCCTCGACTTGAAAGATTCCAGGATCGCCTTGCGCGGCTGGAAAAAGACGAGTGATCAGGATCCCTTCACATTTTTGAAATCGTTACAGGAGCTGGGCGTGAAAACGCTCATCGTCACCGATATCGCCAAAGACGGGACCTTACAAGGTGTCGACCCGGATAATTACCGGCGTGTCCTGGAGAACTATGACTTTCATCTGATCGCTTCCGGCGGTGTTGCTTCCCTGAAGGATATCAGGGCACTTAAGGAACTCGGATTGTACGGAACGATCCTGGGCAAAGCCTATTACACCGGTGTGATCGATCTGCGGGACGCACTCAAGGAGGCCTCATGTTAAGCAAACGCATCATCCCCTGTCTGGATGTGAAAGACGGAAATGTCGTCAAAGGCATCAATTTCAAAGGTCTGAAAAACATCGACTCACCGGTCGCTCTGGCAAAATACTATTCTTCCGCCGGAGCCGATGAACTGGTCTTCTACGACATCACCGCCTCCGCGGAAGGACGGAAACTGTTTACCGATATCTTGAAAAAGACCGCCGAAAACGTCTTCATCCCGCTCACCGTCGGCGGAGGCATCGGCTCATTGGAAGACTTTGACCGGGTCTTACAGTGCGGGGCCGACAAAGTCTCCGTCAACTCCGGTGCCATCAAAGATCCTTCATTGATCCAAAGAGCGGCCAAAGTCTACGGCGACCAGTGCGTCGTCCTTTCGGTCGATGTCAAACGGGTCGGAAATGACTTCCATGTCTTCGCCAAAGGCGGAAGGATCGATACCGGCATGGATGCCCTGGACTGGATCGAAAACTGCGTGAAAAACGGTGCCGGAGAAGTCGTGGTCAACTCGATCGACACCGACGGCGTCAAGAAAGGTTTCGACATCCCGCTGCTGACACAAGTCTGTGAACGGGTGAATGTCCCTGTCATCGCTTCCGGCGGTGCCGGAAAGATCGCGGACTTCATCGACCTGTTTGAAGAGCTCCCCAAAGTCGATGCCGGTCTTGCCGCATCGATCTTCCACTTCGGCGAAGTGAAGATCGCCAACCTGAAAAAAGAAATGTATCGAAAAAAGATTCCCGTAAGGATCTGTGAAAGGTGAACCATGATCGATCTGAGTGAACTGCACTATAATGAAGACGGGCTCATTCCCGCCATCGTCGTCGACGCTTTAAGCAATAAAGTCCTGATGCAGGCCTACATGAACGAAGAGAGCCTGAAGATCTCCCTGGAAAAACGGCTGACTTGTTTTTACAGCCGCTCAAGGAAGAAGCTCTGGCTCAAAGGCGAGACTTCGGGGAATTACCAGCATATCGTCAAGATCATCGCCGACTGCGACCGCGACTGTCTGCTGGTCAAAGTGAAAGCCGACGGTCCGGCCTGCCATCTGGGAACACAGTCCTGTTTTGAATATCCGCTCTTTGAAGCCGAAGATCCTTCCTTCACTTATGAAGGACTCATGAATCTGCTCAAAGGCCGGAAAAAAGAGCCTAAAGAAGGTTCCTACACCTCCTATCTTTTCGAAAAGGGTCTCGACAAGATCCTGAAGAAGATCGGAGAAGAATCCACGGAAGTCATCATTGCCGCCAAGGCGCAGGATAAGAAAGAGACGGTCTACGAGATCGCCGACCTGGCTTACCACGTCATGGTGCTGATGACGGAGGCAGGGATCACGCTGGAAGATATTGAACAGGAACTCGCCTCAAGACACGTCATCGACAAGAAGATCAAACAGGAGAAAATGACTTGATGAAAAAAGATCTGCATACCCATACGGTTTTTTCCGACGGAGAAAACAGCGCCGAAGAGATGATCGAAGCGGCGATCGAAAAAGGACTGGATGTCATCGGCATCTCCGATCATTCCTATACGGCCTTCGATACCTCCTGCTGCATGATGCCGGAAGACTATGAGCCATATGTCAAACACATCGCTTCATTGAAAAAGAAATACGAAGGAAGGATCCAAGTCCTCTGTGGATTGGAATGCGACTACTATACCGATCAGGTCCCGGAAGGGCTTGACTACATCATCGGATCGGTCCATTTCGTCAAAGCGGACGGGGAGTATCTTGTGCTCGACTGGAAAAAAGAGATCTTCCAAAAGATCATCGAAGATCATTTCCATAACGATCCCTACGCCTTATGCGAAGCCTACTACGAAACACTGTCCGGTCTCTATGAAAAAACACATTGCGATATCGTCGGCCACTTCGATCTGATCAGCAAGTTCAATGAAGGAGACCGCTTCTTCGATGAGCACACTGACCGCTATGTCTCTGCCTGGAAAAAAGCGATGGAGAAGCTGGTCAAGGATGTAAAGTGCTTTGAGATCAACCACGGTGCCGTCAACAAAGGTCTGCGGTCCGTCCCTTATCTCAGCGAAGAGATGCGTTCCTATCTTGTTTCCTTGGGCGGATACTATATCGATTCTTCCGATGCCCACACGACCGCCAATGTCGGACGCTTTGAATGAACTTTACAAAAAACATACACGTTCTTGTCAGAGACTTGTCGTTTCCCGCATAAAATAGGGTTACAGGAGGAACCTCATCCATGAACAAGAAACTGCTCAACGGCATCCTATACGTACTCGTATTCTTCGCTGTCTACAATATCCTGGATTATCTTGTCTGCTTTGCCTTCCTGCACAGGCCTTACCGCTTTTCTTTTTCCAACGACCTGCTCAATCCGCTGTTCTTAGGCGGCGTGAGCTATTACTTCTTATTCGCAAAATCCAAATAAGCTCTTATCCAAGAGCTTTTTTTGACAAAAACAGCACTGCCTTATGACAGTGCTGCAAGATAAGATCAGCTTAAGATCCCGACGGATCCGTCGATGTTGCTCCAGCGATGATCACAGCTCAGACAGCGGCAGGTCTTGACGATCCTGGCATCTTTGAATGATGTTGAGACTTCGATCTTCTTGTTGCCGCAGTTCGGGCAGACATATACGCCTTCAAACAAGGTCGTACCGTTTTCCTTCTTCACTTCATTCTGTTCTCTGAGTTCCGTCATTTTGAATATCTCCTTTTTTTGATTCTCTATTCGATCGCCGCATCTTTGATCATTTCACAGATCGTCGGATGCGGATGTATGACTTGGGCAAGCTGCTTCAGGGTCAGTTTCTTTTCCACTGCCACAGAGAGTTCACCGATGAGTTCGGTCGCGTGCGGAGCCACGATCGCTCCGCCGACGATGACCTCATCGACACATAAAAGTTTCACAAAACCGCTCTCGGCATTCTCGATCAGACACCTGCCGTTGGCACCGGTCAGTGCCTTCTTCACGGTGTAAGGAATGCCCTTTTCTTTGAGTTCATCTTCTCTGATTCCGACGACTGCGATCTCCGGGTCCGTGTAGATACCCGAAGGGATCACCGAAAGATCGATCGATGCCTCTTTTCCTAAGATATGATCGATGATGTTGCTTCCCTGGCTTTCCGCCACATGCGCCAGCTGGATATTGCCGACTTTGGCATCGCCGATCACATAGACGTTTTCGATGTTGGTCAGACCCAGCGCATCGCCTTCAACGCCCCGCTGTATCTTCAAGCCGAGAGACTCTTCAACAAGACCTTCGATGTTGGCTCTTCGTCCCGTCGCCAATAAGACCTCCTTCGCACAGACTTCATTGAGCTTGCCGGACTTGTCTTCATAGATGACTTTCTTTCCGCCATCACTTTCTTCGATCTTTTTCACGGCACAGAAAAGACGGACATCGATGCCCTTCTTCTTGAAAAACATGCCCAGCCGCTGTCCGAGATCCTTATCCATCGTCGGGATCAGGCGGTCGGCCATCTCGATGATTGTGATCTTGCAGCCGAGGCAGTTTAAAGCATCGGAAATCTCCGAACCGATGACCCCGCCACCGATGACGATCAGCGACTCCGGAAGGATACCGTGTCCTTCCAGGATCTCATTGGAAGTGATCGTAAGTTCCCTTCCTTCCACCGGGATCGATGAAGGAACGGAGCCGGCGGCCAGGATGATGTGATCGGCTTCGTAGGTCTCATCGTTACAAAGGATCCTGTCCTTTTCAATGAGCTTTGCCTTGCCGCAGACCACATCAACTTTATCAGCCTTCAGCATCTTCTCTACGCCGCTTCTCAGTTTCGCTACGACTTCATCTCTTCGTTCGCTGATCTTTTCGTAGTCGAAGGATCCGTCCAGATGAAGACCGTAAAGACCAGCTTCTTTCGCCCGCTTATAAAGATGCGCAGCCTCGATCAGTGCCTTGGCCGGGATGCAGCCGCGGTTGAGACAGGTGCCGCCGAGTTTGTCCATTTCAAACAAGACCGTCTTCAGACCGTTTTTCGCCGCCTTGTGGGCTGCCGTATAACCGCCCGGACCGCCGCCGATGACTGCAACGTCATATCTCATCGTTCCACCTCTTTCATCAGGGAGATGAGCTCCCTTTCTTCTTTCTTTTCGCTGTCCGCTTCGCTCAGCTTCTTGCCGATCCATTCCTTTTCGAAGCCTTTAAAAAGATCTTCTTCCATCGCATCGGTATAGATGACAAGGTCTTCGATCACATCTTCGTTCAGGCTCAAACAGACTTTCACCGTTCCCCAGTTAAAGCGTCCTTCCTTTACATATGGAAGATCATGGACCTTGCCATAGCGCCAGGAAGGATCGATGAAGCTCTTCCTCAGTTCCTGGACTTTCGTTTCATCGAGGTCTTCGATCTCACAGGCCGGTGTTTCATAGACTTCTTCCGCCGCCTTAATCAGTGCCTTTTCCAGCATCGGTACATCCAGATCTTCCTTCAGATTTTTCAGATTGATGATCCTTGAACGCACCGAAGCGACCTTCTTTGCGTGAAGCTTGAGTCCCGATACATGAAGATATCTTGACAGCTTGTCTTCGTCCACCTCCAGCATCAGTGTCCCATGATGCAGGCAGGACCTTTTCCCTTTATGATAGGCATGACCGGAGAACTTCCTTCCTTGGACCAGCAGGTCGTTGCGCCCGCTTTTTTCCGCCTCGATGCCCAAAGCTTTCAGTGCGTTCAAAAGGACTTCTTCCTGTTTCGCAAGATCATAGTCCTGCGTACAAGTCAGGAAAGTGAAGTTCAGATTTCCCCTATCATGATAAACGGCACCTCCGCCCGATATCCTGCGGGCGAGGTGACCGTTTTCTTTTTCCGATAAAGTGATATCACATTCACTGTACGCATCCTGATTCCTGCCGATGACGACCGTATTTTCATTTCGCCACAGATAAAGGATGACTTCCCCTTCCGTGACTTTTGAAAGGAAATAAGATTCCAAAGCCTGGTTGCGGAAGACATCGAACGAATCGGAGATGTACAGTGAAAGTCTATTCATCGAATCGATATTTCAAGACCGGCTCTCTGGCCGCCTTGGTCTCATCCGGACGTCCGATCGGGCACTTGTGCGGTGCATCGTGGAGGTATTGCGGATCCTCGTGAGCTTTCTTGTACAGCTCAAGATAGATCGCGACTGCCTCGTCGATGGCCTGCCTGCTTTCGGTCTCCGTCGGCTCGAACATCAGTGCTTCATGGACGATCAATGGGAAATACATCGTCGGCGGATGGATGCCGTAGTCCAAGGACCCTTTGGCGATGTCCATCGCGGAAACACCGGTTTCCTTCTTCAGATCTTCCAGCGACAGGACAAATTCGTGCATACAGATCTGATCGTAAGCCACATGATAGGAACCCTTGAGTTTGTTCATCATGTAGTTGGCATTGAGGACGGCCTTGCCGGAAGCTTCACGGATGCCTTCCTTGCCTAAGGTCAGGATGTAAGTCAGAGCTTTGACGACGACTAAGAAGTTGCCGTAGAAACTCCGGACCTGGCCGAGGCTGTTTTCCGGATCGGCAAAGCAGTAGCCTTCTTCGCAGGTTTCCACATGATATCTCGGCAAGAACTTCTTCAGAAAGTCTTTGCAGCCGACCGGACCGGAACCCGGACCGCCGCCGCCGTGCGGAGTCGCAAACGTCTTATGCAGATTGAGATGGACACAGTCGAAGCCCATATCGCCCGGCCGTACCCGGCCCATGACCGCATTGAGGTTGGCGCCGTCGTAGTAACATAAGCCGCCCGCTTCATGGACGATCTTCGTGATCTCCAGAATGTTCGGGTCGAACAGACCTAAGGTATTCGGGTTCGTCAGCATCAGTCCGGCCGTATCTTCACCGACCGCATTTCTTAACGCATTCAGATCGACGCCGCCGTTTTCATCGGACGGGATGTTGACGACTTTAAAACCGGCCATCGCTGCACTCGCCGGATTGGTGCCGTGGGCGGAATCCGGAACGATGATGTTGACACGTTTTTCATCCTTACGGTCCTGATGATACTTTCTGATCAGTAAGAGGCCCGTATATTCGCCATGCGCACCGGCTGCCTGTTCAAACGTCATGGCATCCATGCCGGTGATCGCACATAAGAGCTTTGCCGCTTTGAATAAGACTTCCAAAGCGCCTTGTACGGTCTTTAACGGCTGCAGAGGATGAAGATCGGTGAAGCCTTTTAAGGAAGCAGTGACTTCATCGATGCGCGGATTGTATTTCATCGTACAGGAACCCAGAGGATAGAAACCGTCATTGACGCCGTGGGTCTGCTTGGCCAATTGTGTATAGTGTCTGGAAAGATCGACTTCGGAGATCTCCGGAAGGCGCGGTCTGCTGACACGGGCATACTTGCCCGCCGGTCTGGCGTTTCCGGTCTTCCGTTCCGGAAGATAGTCCATGCCTCTGCCGGTCTTGTTTTCTTCAAACAGGAGCTTCATGACAGCACCTCCTTCAAAACATCGATGAATGCATCGATCTTTTCTTTCGTATTGACTTCCGTCGCACACCAGAGGATCTGATCGCCGACCTTCAGGCCGGACAAGATCCTGTGTTCGGAAAGCTTTTCTTCCAGCAGATCCGGATCGACCGGCGAAGAAGTCAAAAACTCATCGAAGTACTCCCCTTCGTCTTTTCTTACGAAGCCGAGTTCCTTCAGTCTGCTTTCCAGATAACGGGCGTTATTGTAGCAGCTTAATGCCAGCTTCTCCATGCCGGCAGGACCCATCGCCGCCAAATAGACCGAAGCGGTCATCGCGCATAAGGCTTCGTTGGAACAGATGTTGGACGATGCCTTTTCCCGGCGGATGTGCTGTTCCCTGGCCTGCAGGGTCAGGACATAAGCCTTTCTTCCTTCATGATCTTCCGTCTGTCCGACGATCCTGCCCGGCAGCTTGCGCATCAATTCTTTCCTGCACGCCATGAATCCGAGATACGGTCCGCCGAAGCCCATCGGCATGCCCAGCTGCTGGCCTTCGCCGACGGCGATATCGACGTTCATCTCGCCCGGTGACTTGTAGATGACTAAGGCGATCGGATCGCAGCCCTGTATCATCTTCGCTTTTTGTTCATGGACCAAAGATGCGAATTCTTCTATATCTTCGATCAGACCGTAGCGATTGGGACTTTCGACATAGAGGCAGGCGGTCCTTTCGTTCAGGTGCGCCTTGATCTCTTCGATGTCCGTTTTATGATCTTTGGACTTCAGAAGCGTGAGCTTCACATTGCGGCTTTCGCAATAGGTCTTCATGACTTCCAGTGTCTCCGGATCGGACGTGTCGGAGACCAGGACCTCGTCCTTGTTTCTTTCCAGTGTCATGAACAAAGCTTCGGCCGCCGCGACGCCGCCGTCATAGACGGAAGCATTGGCAACATCCAGACCGGTCAGTTCACAGATCTGGGTCTGGTATTCGAAGATCGACTGCAGGACACCCTGCGAGATCTCAGCCTGATATGGTGTATAAGCGGTCAGGAACTCTTCCTTGGATGTGATGTAGGAGACGATGGCCGGAATGTAGTGCTTATAGACGCCTGCACCGCGGTAGATCTGATCGTAGACCAGGTCTTTTTCAGCGATCCTGGAGACCTCTTCGAGGACCTCCATCTCGCTTTTTCCCGCCGGCAGCCGGAGATCCTTGAGCAGGACTTCTTTCGGTACCATCGAATAAAGATCATCGATGCTTGAAAGCCCGATGTCTTTCAACATCCGTTCCTGTTCGCTTTGCGTTTCAGGAATGTATCTGCCCATGGCTATGCCTCGCTCTTGCAGAATTCTTCGTAGGCAGCCGCATCGAGCAGCTCGTCTTCCCCGTTCACGTCTTTCACTTTGATGAACCAGGCACCGTAGCAGTCTTCATTGACTTTCGCCGGATCATCCGTCAGTTCGTCGTTGACTTCTTCGATGACACCGCTGACCGGTGAATAGACATCGGAGACCGCCTTGACGGACTCGACATCGCAGAAAACTTCCCCGGCTTTGACTTCATCGCCGACAGCCGGCAGATTGACGAAGACGATATCGCCTAAAGCGTCCTGCGCAAAGTCAGTCAGACCGACGGTCCATAAGCCGTCTTCTTCTTTTACCCATTCATGGGTCTTGGTATACTTGAGTTCTTCCGGATTCTTAAACATGTTTCCCCTCCTTATGTTTATCTTTCCCTCTTATAGAAAGGCATTTCCACGATCTCAGCTTTCAGTCTTCTTCCGCGGACATCGACCTCGACGGTCTGTCCGATCTCCGAATATTTCTTATCGATCAGCGCCATGGCGATCGACGTCTTGAACAGCGGCGAATAAGTGCCGCTGGTCGTATGACCGATCTTTTCTTCGCCGACATAGACATCCTGGTGTTCTCTCAATACGCCCTTGTCGATGATCCGTAAACCGACCCGGCAGATCTTCGGCTCGCCCTTTTCCAGCAGGGCTTTCTTGCCGATGAAGTCTTCCTTGTTCATCTTGACGCCGTAATCCAGCCCGGTCTCGAGCGGTGTGATCGTCTCATCCATCTCGTGACCGTATAACGGCATCGAAGCCTCCAGACGCAGCGTATCTCTTGCCCCGAGCCCGCAAGGCCGCAGGCCGAGATCTTTGCCGGTCTCCAGAAGCAGATCCCAGAGCTTTTCGGCATCCTTGTTTTCCACATAGATCTCATAGCCGCTCTCTCCGGTATAACCGGTATAGGAGATGATGCAGTTGATATCGCCGACCTTGACATCGCGCTTTGCCGTGTAGTATTTCTGCGGGATGTCTTCTTCCTTCATCAGTCTGGAGATGATCTCATAGGACTTCGGTCCCTGCAAGGCGACCTGGGCGATCGAATCGGAGATGTCTTCGATCTGTGTATCTTCCAGGATATGATCCTTCATCCAGGCGAAATCCTTGTGACGGTTGGAGGCATTGACGACGATGAAGTAGTCTTCTTCGCCGAACTTGTACACCAGCAAGTCGTCGCAGACACCGCCGTCCTCGAAACACAGGATGCCGTAGCGCACCTTGCCCAAAGGCATCCTGGTGTAGTCGTTGGTCAGCAGATGATTCAGTGAGGCAAGCGCACCCTTTCCTTTGAAGGTGATCTCGCCCATGTGCGAAACATCAAAAAGGCCCGCTTCCTTCCGCACTGCCAGATGTTCGGCGATCACGCCTTCATACTGGACAGGCAGCAGGTATCCGGCAAACGGCACGATCCTGCCGCCGGCCTTCACGTGGGCATCGTAAAGAGGTGTTTTCAGTTCCATAACATTCTCTCCTTTTATCTGATAAAAAAGACAGGAAAAAGCCCTGTCTCTGTATGTTTACCTGAAAGATTCTCCTTTTTGGGATTGCTTCTTTGGTGCATCTGATTATGCTCTCCAGAGTCTGTCCGAAACCGGTCCTTCTGCCTGAGAGTTTCTTCCCCTTCGGCGCCTCCTTAAGAGATCTCTCCCGGTCTCATCATCCAGTCCTTACGTCTTTATTTTACCATAGAGGTCCGACTCAAAGAGTAAGGGAATGCACGATATTCAAAAAAGATCTCCCGTTCTTCCTCTTGCCCAAAAAAGAAAAACGTAGTTAGATGAATTTAAGGATACATGAAGGAAAAGACCATGAACAGAAACGATGCCGGCCTCAAGATGAACTTGCTGATGGGTGCGACGATGAGCTTCGCCTTATCTTTGATCGGACTTTTAAGTTCCGGAAACTTCACTGTTCCCGGCTTTGCGAAAAACTTTCTGATCAGCTTTGCGCTCAGCTTCCTGTTAGGCAGTCTCATACCGATGCGAAAGATCACCGATGCCTTACTGAAAAAACGGGAGCTGTCTCCTTTCAGCCTTCCGGCAAGAGCCTTGAGTGCCCTTATCTCCGCTTTGGCCTATTCGCCCGCAATGACCCTTCTCATGGTCTTCCTCGCCTACCGGCAAGCCGTTTCCCATGGTGCAACGATCCCGTTTTTACCGATGCTGCTTCGTTCGGAACTGATCTCGCTGGTCGCTTCTTTTCTCCTGAGTTTTCTGATCACGCCGCTCTATACGAAGCTGATCTTCAAGGATCTTTAAAAACATTCCTAAACATCGGATGCATGCATTTTACAGAGGTACTTGTTTTATTCTAAAATAGAGTTGATCAAGCGTTTTAACTCTTCAGGCTTTTCTTTTCAAAACAACATACGATCCACCTGCAATGAAAGAAAACGCATAAGAGTTTTTTTATAAGAACGAAACAGGAACGATGAAAGTCATCCGCAACATCAACAACAATATCGCACACTGTGTGGATTCCAAAGGCCGTGAAGTGGTCGTTTTCGGCAAAGGCATCGGCTTTTACAAAGCCAACGAAGATATTCCTTTGAGCAAGATCAACCGCACCTTCTACAACATCAAAGACACGGACTACGGTATCCTGCGCAGCATTCCGACCAACATCATCAACACGGCGATCTACATCATCGATCATGTATCGGATACGCTCGGCGTCACCTATCCCTCTTCCAAAGCGATCTCTCTGGCCGACCACCTGCAGTTCGCGATCGAACGCAAAGACAAAAACATCTATCTGGAACAGCCGCTGCTGCAGGATATGTATCAGCTTTATCCCGACGAGATGGCGCTGGCGGAAGAAGCGTTACAGATCATCCATAAGATGACCGGCGAAAAGCTTCCGCGCAAGGAAGCCGGGACGCTGTGCATGCACTTTATCGCCGACCGGCTGGATGACAAAAGAAAACTGCAGCTGGATACGACGACGATCTGCGAAGAATGCACGAAGATCATCGAAGAAGATTTTTCCGTCACGATTGAGCGCAATTCCTTCAACTACAGCCGCTTCATCACCCATCTGGATTACCTGATCCGAAGGCTCGCCGAAGATCAGCAAATCGAATCGGAAAACACCTCGATCTTCAACGAACTGAAGACCTCCTATCCCCTGTCCTACTCCTGCGCCTGCCGGATCGCTTCCTGTCTTGAAGAAACGCTGGGCAAGCAGATCAATGATGAAGAAGTCCTCTATCTGGTCATCCACATCAACCGTCTGGTCAGCCGCATCGAATGACTGTACGGCTATTGACAGCGCTTACAATATTCATTTAGTATAAAAATACAGATAGAAGTTAAGGTTTGTAACTCGAGACTCTTCGAGGCTTATCCTTAAAACGTTACACAGTGATCGTTTTGAGGTGGTCCGAAGAGTTTTTTATTCAATATCATCAAAGGAGTCCATATGATACAGCTTGGAGTATCGCTTTATCCGGAACAGGAGACCGCTGAGCAGATCGAAGCTTATCTGAAGCTTGCCGAATACTACGGTTTCAGAAAAGTCTTCACTTCCCTTTTCTCCGTTCAGGGAACAAAAGAAGAGATCATCGCATATTTCAGAAGCCTTTGCGATGTAGCCCACCGGTACGGAATGGAAGTCTACGGCGACTGCAACGCCCGCTTCTTCATGGAAATGGGGGCGAGCCCCGACGGTCTTTCCGTCTTCAAAAAGATCGGCCTGGATGTCTTGCGGCTCGACCTGATGTTCAACGATGAACGCGACGTCGCCATCGTCAACAACAAGGAAGGCCTCGGCGTACAGCTCAACGCCAGTCTCATCCCTTCCGTCAAACGCGTCATCGGGCTTGGTGCCGACAAAAGCCGGATCATCGGCTCCTACAATTTCTATCCCTTGCGGAACACCGGTGCCGATCCGCAGAGCGTCCTTGAAGCCAACCGCTTTTTCAAAAGCGAAGGAATGAAGACACAGATCTTCATCTCCTCTCTGGTCAAAGGAGCCCACGGTCCCTGGCCGGTCTCAGACGGCTTGCCGACGATCGAAGAACACAGAGATCTTCCGGTCGGTCTGCAGCTTCGGCACGCACTGGCCCTTGGCTGCGATGAGGTGATCTTCGGCAACGCCTTTGTCAGCGAAGAAGAATTCAAAGAGATCGCCGAAACGATGAAACAGATCTACGTCTACGGGGAAGACAAGCCATTCTACTTCCCGGGCATCCGCTCGCAGATCCCGATCGGCGACATCGAACGCATACCGCTGACGATCGATCTTGCCCCGGGAGTCTCCGATACCGAAAAAGAACTCCTGTTCCAGTTCACGAAACACAATACCAGCGAATACACCCACATCATCATCCGCTCCCGCTGGGGCAGATTCGATTACCGCCCGATCCCGATCGAACCGAGAACTTGTGACAAGGAATACTTTAAGGAAGGTGATGTGCTGATCATCAACGGCAATGTCCCGCGCTACAAAGGCGAAGTCCACATCGTCCGTAAAAAGATCAAAAACGACGGCACACAAAACTTCGTCGGAAAGATCGTAAAAGAAGAATTGTTCCTGCTAGACTATCTGCACTACATGGTGAACTTCGGGTTCATCCCCAAATAAGGTTTCATTACCTCGCCAGGGTATAAACATATACGAAACATAATACGTAAAAATGAAAGGAGTAATTATGGCAAAAACTGAAAAAGACTATGGGCAGTTAGCCGCCAAGATCGTCGAACTGGTCGGCGGTAAAGACAATGTCGCCCATGCCGCTCACTGTCTCACCAGACTGCGCATCACGCCAAAAGATACCAGCCTCGTGAAACTTGATGAGATCAAGAAACTCGGTGTCATCGGCGCTCAGGCAGTCGGTGACCAGGTCCAGGTCATCATCGGTAACGATATCGATCTGGTCTACGATGCGTTCCTCAATGCATCAGGCGTGGCAAGAGAAGCCGCGATCGATGAAAATCTCGATCCGGAACTTCAGAAGAAAAAAGGCATCAAAGAGATCCTGGGATCCATCTTCCCGGCGATCGTTGCCTGTGTCTTCCCGATCTTACCGGCACTTCTGGCATGCGGACTTCTGCAGGCCGTCATGATGCTGCTGATCAACTTGCACATCGTCTCTCCGGATTCACCTACGGTCGCAACATTCACCTGGGTCTATAACGTAGCTTACTACTTCCTGCCTGTTCTGGTCGCTTATGCCGCTTCCAGAAGATTCAACGTCAAGGCCGCCATGGCGATCCTGATGGGTCTGATCCTTGTCTATCCGGACTTCGTTGAACTCTGCAAGCAGGGTGCCGGCGCAACGATCCCGCAGCCGGGCGGCCCTCCGATGATCATTCCGGGTACCGGCAATGCCGGATTCCTGTTCGGCATCCCGATCTATCCGGCGACCTATTCCAATACGATCATTCCGGCTATCCTGGTCGTCTTCGTCATGAGCTATGTGGAGAAAGTGCTCAACAAGTTCATTCCGAAAGTCGTCAGATTCATCTTTGTCCCGCTGCTGGAACTGGTCATCATGCTGCCGCTGACGCTGCTGGTCCTGGCTCCGATCGGCGCAAGACTCTCCGAAGCATTTGCCGGCTTCCTGATCATGCTGTTCAACACGCCGTTTGGCAAGGTGCTGGTCCCGATCTTCTGCGCGGTCTATCCGTACATCGTCATCACCGGCATGCACTTCAACCTGATGGCTGTCGCAATGGCGATCGGCGGAAGATACGGAAAGAACCCGATCACCCATCCGGCCGGTTTCCTGTTCCAGTACACACAAGCTGCCGCATGTCTGGCTGTCGCTCTTAAAGCGAAGAATGCGGAACGCAAATCCCTTGCCTTCTCATGCGCATTCTCGGATGCGATCCCGGGCATTTCCGAACCGGGCATGTACGGCATCACGTTCAAGTATAAGACACCTTTGTATGCCGCAATGATCGGCTCCGCCGTCGGCGGTATCGTCTGTGCCTTGATGAATGTCGGTTCCTATGCCGGTGGTCCGCCGAACATCTTCACCTTCCCGGTCTTCATCAATCCGGCTCCTGTACTTGATCCGATGGCAGATCTCAGAGGCATGATCATTGCCGTCATCATCGGTGCTGCCGTCACATTTGCTGCCACGATGTTCCTCTACAAGGACGAACAGGCTGACAAGATCGACGCACAGAGCTAAACGATGTCCAGATTTCCTGAGAACTTCTTATGGGGCGGCGCAACTTCCGCCGCCCAGGTCGAAGGAGGCAGATGTGAAGACGGCAAGGGTCTTTCCCACCTGGATTATGTTTATTTCCGCGGTGCGAAGGTCCCCTGCAACTTCATGCTGAAAAAGGACTTTGAAAAAGCGAAAGCGGAAGAAGACAAGCTCAACT
>JAEEGL012429835.1_pt1 | contig 23661 bp, 41 predicted proteins | sample 9134231 | NCBI WGS metagenome assembly JAEEGL01 (sample SAMN16246548, study PRJNA631951) | gut metagenome | biome: gut microbiome; feature: rumen; material: fiber-attached | host: Bos | place: Iran: Karaj | collected 2018-10 | reverse complement strand
GTTCCGGCTACAACTGCCATAATAGCAATAAAGAATTTCTTTACGCTGGCCATATAAAACCTCGTTTATTAAATGTAAATTTAATTAAATTTTTAATGAAATGAACTTTTCAGCAACACTTTGGGTGGACATAGCCAAATTTTTTTATGGAAGCTGTAACAGGAACGCTGTCGGTGCCGTCTGCTCCACCGAGTCGAGGAGGTAGTCGATGAGCGTCCGCACGGCATCCTCCATCGTCAGCACCCCCGTAGACCGGTCGATGAGCCCCGTGGTAGCCAATGCGTTGCCACCGAGGTAGCCCCCGGCAATGATATGGGCGTCCCCCGCATCGAACTGAGGTGCGAGGTCGATGAGCCTGTAGCGCCCGCAACTCTCGTTGAAAGCCTGCTCTTTCAGCCCGTCCGTATCAAGGTAGAACCATTCCTCTACGCTGGGAACCCCGTCCGTGGCTAAGCGGATTTCACCTACGGGCAAGCCGTTCTGAACCTGGGTGAAGATATGCGTGGCGACTTCAAGGGCTAGGCTCGTAACATTGTCGAATCGAAAGTATCTCATATAATTGCTCCTTTAAGCTAATACCCGTATAGCCCCATCGGAGCCTCCCGTGGCTCCCCATGAGAATCCGGGTGAGTGTTACCCCGGGGCTACCCGGGAATCGAAAATAAAAAATAAAAGGGCGACCCCACGGGCAAACCCGGGGAGTCCCCTGAATCTGCTAGAAGAGGTAGAAGCTTACCTTTCTTACATAGCCCTTGGTTTCGAGGAGGTGCTTGTGGACTTCGTGGTCAAATGCGTCCTGCTCGTGCGGGTCGGAGTGACCATTGTTACGCCAATAGCGCAAGCCCTTTTCGGTGAGTAGGTAAAAAGAATAAAAGTCCGTGCCATCGTGGTGACAATTTTGGGCGTGGAGTCCGTCCTTGTCGATAAAAATTTTTACCTTGTCGATATGGTTGGCGAACGGATAGGTGAGGGTATCACGACCCGTGAACTCGACCACTCGACCGCCCTCCTGCTGTCCACGCCACCCCCCGAAGTAGCCGTGGATAAGCACCATCTTGCCGAAGATGGGGCTATATGGTAGGTTGCTTTCGAGGTCATCGGAATCGGTTTCGTTCATATCGCGGATAGTATCCCAATACTTTTGGGAATTTTCCTCAAGCGGTTCCACGGGTTCCTCATCGCACTCGTGTTGCGCTTCGTAGTATTCCTTGACATCTTCAAAGGCGGGAATATCAATATCATTGTAGTATTGGATTTCCTTTTTCCCGTCCTTGTCTGCCGTAATATCGCTCCACTTGATGCGGAGTTCTTCGGGTTTCTTCTGTTCAGCCATAAATTGCTCCTTTGGGAATTAAAAAATTTTTCCCACTACCCGTATAGCCCCGTCCGGCTCCCCCGTGGCTCCCCATGACAATCCGGGTGACTCACCGCCCCGAAGCTGTCCCCCGGGGTCCCCGGGCGCCACGCCAGGTACAAAAAATCCCCCCGTGGGCTACACGGGAGGACTCTAGGTAGGTCATAAAATTTTTACCACGGGTGCGAAGCGTCATAGGTGCCGAAGCGGTGCTCCCACAGATTAAGCTCGTCATTGTTGAGATGCTTTCCGCCCTTGCAATCGGGAGGGTAGACGAACAGCGTTACGCCACGTCCGTAGATTTCACAGACATATTTGTAGTGACCGCAAATTTGGAACCCGTTGGGGACATCGGGGAGCGCCTTGCGGACTTCGTAGGTGGTTCCGTTGAACGGCAATCCACGGGTATTTATTACCTCGTAGCCGAGTCCTTGAAGATGCTTCTCAAGCGCTTCCCAATTAAAAGGCTTTGCGCCCGTTCCGTTCTGTTCCCAATCCTTGAAATCTTCGAGGAACTTCTTGAAGTGTTCGGGATAGTTCTTTTCATCTGCCATAAATTGCTCCTTTGGGCGTATTAAAAAATTTTCCTCGCCCATTCCCCATATCCCCCCGCTCGGCTCCCCCGTGGCTCCCCATGACAACCCGGGTGACCCGTGGGGCTACCTGTGGGGACAGCGGGCAAAAAACAGGAAAGGCGCCCGCCTTAGCGAGCGCCCTATTTCGGAGTTCCTCAAGTGTTCTAGGTGAAGAGAGGTTCTTCCCCGTGACCTGCCATATATGCAGAGAACTCGTTTTGGTGCCACGAGGTAGTGGGCGTCCATTTGCCCAAGTTCTTTGTTTTCGTTCCGTAAGCGACCGCCACGATAGTAGAATAGCTTTGCAGGCAGACCACGCCATTTGCCATGTCTTTCACGATATAAGCATCGTTGGTGCCAATATGGTGACTCGTAAGCTCAAGTTGCTTCAAAAAGTGCCAATCGGGGGATTTGGAATTTTCCGCAAGGTGCTTGCGGTATTCCTCCGTATAGCACGGATAACTCCAATCACATTTCTTTCCCATAGTAATTGCTCCTTATAAAAAATTTTTGACTACCTAAAGGCGAATCCATCGCCCATATACGATATGCCCCCGAGACGCCACCCCGTGGCGCCCCATGAGCTACCGGGTGCGACCCCGTACCCGAATTCCGATAAAAAAATTTAAAAGGGGAAAGCCTTTCGGCTAATCCCCGAATGACCCTACGGGGCTACCCGTGGTAACCGCCCGTGCGTCCGTTGCCCTCACGTCCCTTGCTCACTTGCGTACCTCCTTGACCTTGGACTTCACGGAGTCCGCAACCTGCTTGGCGGTCTTGGTAGCCTTTTCCTTGAGGTCTGTAGCAGTTTCCTTGATGGCTTCGCCTGCTTCTTCAGCGGTCTCCTTTGCGACATCGGTCGCAATCTCAACGGCACCGCTACCCGCTTCCTTTACAGCGGTGATTCCGAGCTTGGCAACGCTAGAAGCCGCGTCCTTTGCCGCTTCCTTTGTTTCGGTTCCGCAACCAATCAAGCCACAGACCGCAATGACAGAAATGAATTTCAACATAATCTTTCTCATAGATAGATTTCTCCTTTGGGCAATAAAATTTTCCGCCCATAGTCCTTATTCCCCCATCGCGCCCTCCCGTAGCCCCTCATGGGTGACCGGGTGACCCCCGTGGCTAGACCGGCGGAGCATCAGGGTGCCGGCGGGGCTTCAGGCGGGTATAAGCGAAGAGACCCCCCGAATGGGAGGTCTCTCAAGCCGTTGGACGGTCTCGCTACCAAGTGCGGTGCGTAACGGAGTGCCACATGCTCATGTAGCTCGTAACGAGTACCACAAGCCACGCAATGCCCACCTCGATGAGCGTGGCAAGCTCATTCGTGGCGCCCGTGGCGAGGTTATAGATGATGACAGCGGTTTCGCCCAAGAGACCGAGAACGAAAGCGGTAAGAACCGCCAAGATGATTTTCTGCAACATAGACATAGACAAGTCCTTTGCAATGGTCAGTATTCTAGGGCAACCGACCGAAAGCCCCTACCTAGTACCCATATAGCCCCACCGTAGCTCCCCGTGGCTCCCCATGAATATTCCGGTGACCTCGAGGGGAAGACATCGGGCGCTCGCGGGACTGACATCGGGAAAACAAAAAAATCCCCCGCGGAGTTACCCGTGGGGGATATAGGGAGCAACTATAAATTTTTATTATTCCATCGCCTTGCGTACCGCATCTTTCAGCGCATCGATGTAGCTTTCAACCTGCTTACGGCAATCCCGTGGGAGGACTTCAATCGTGCAGGCGGTATTCGGGACTTTCGTGATTTGGTCAACTACCGAGCAGATGTATCTCGCATCGCAATCGGCTACGCCCAACACGCACCGCCCCGTGCCTCCGAGGGTCACCTTGATGGTGCCGTTGGCGTCCACCCACTGACGGGTGGAGTGGTTCCACGCCTTGAACGAGCAGGGTACACAGACGGAGCCGCCCTTGACCTGCTTGGGAGCGTTGGCATCCGCCTGCTTGGCGAGTTCGGCACGCGCCTGCTCTTCAGTGAGGAGTGCGTAGCGGTCGCCATCCATCGGACGGAGGGCGCAACCGCCCCAAGTGCCATGAATCTGACCCATATCATCGGTTGCTTCAACCTGCCCAACCTTGCCCGTGTAGTGGGGTTCGCCCACCATATAGAGTACTTTCAACCATTGACCTTTTTTCATATTGACCTACCTTTTAGGATTTTGTTCAACTTTCTCTTCACCCATATTATAGCCCCATCGTGACCTCCCGTGGCGCCCCATGGGAAACCCGATGAGCTTCTAGGGAAACCGCGGGGTTCACGGGTACTTCCCGTCCGACCGCATGAAAGAAATCCCCCCGAAGTTACTCGGGAGGACTCATGGTAGGTATGTTTAAAAAATTATTTCTTGAAGAACGGGTTGTGGAAGGGTCTTTCAAGCGAGTCCATCAGATGGTCAAATGTGATGCCCCCTTTCTTGTCTGGCATACTTCCGCCTACTTGCGTAACAATTACACTGATGTCATCAAAAATATTTATCGTGACCATCAGCGTCCCCAATTCGTTGTAGAACCTTGCCGCGCTAGGGTCAAACGCGCCGAGGAAAATAAATTTTTCATCTTCTTCAGAGAGTCGCAGGTTGCTCTTCGCCCTGATGCTCGCCATCTCGCTCGCATTGGGATGCCTGCTCACGGACATCGGAGCCGGACGCCTTGCGCGGAGCTTGCGGAGCATCTCGTAGGGCATTGTTTCAACTTCGCCAGTGGCGCCGTGGTCAATCAGCCTGAACGCCCTGACCCGCTTGCCGTTGCTATCCTCAATTTCACAGAGGTATTCCTCACTTACATCGTGTTTGGCTACAATAACCCTATTGATGACGTGGGGAATCTGCTCTTCTTTCAGATATTCAGTAATCATGGTTTTAGCTCCCTATATTGTTAATAAAAGTTTACCCGTGGTAGCCACCGATGCGACCGCAAGAATGTGGCGTATGGAGGATATTCATAAATTTCTGCATGGCTGGTTTCTCCTTATAAAAAATTTTTCCTTACCTATGTTATGTCCCCGATGCGCCCCCCGCGTGGCCCCCCATGAGGATTCCGGTAGTTGCCGAGGGGAATCTGGCGGGACGACAGTAAATAATCGACCGACGACAGCAGAAAGGGCGCCCCTTGCGGGACGCCCTTGGCGGTTACTATTGGAAATGCTAGACACCGGCGCGCTGATAGGCCTCAATGACCTCGGCCTCAACCGTTTCGCGGGCTTCGCGGTCAAGGGGCGTAACCACAGAGGAGAAGTCCATTCCGTTGGGGTCTTGGGGGTACTGAACATAGAAGCCGTTCTGTCCACCCCTGACGCGGAGGCCGCGCACGAGGAACTTGCCGAAGAGCGTGATGTTCGCGAAAGCGAGAATCTTATCGGTTCCGTCCGCGCAACCCGTCTTGAACGGGAGAATCTGCACATTGGAGACCATTTTTAGAGATTCGGTCTTTTCGGTCTTTTTGTTTGCCATAATTGTATCCTACCTTTTTAGGTTTCGGAACGGGAGCCATTCCCGTCCGCACTCTCTTTATACCCCCCGTGTGCCTCCCCGTAGCTCCCCATGACAAATCGGGTGACCCTATGGGGCTACGCGGGCGGACTTCAGGAAAAGAAAAAATAAAAAATCCCGTCAGGACTTGCCCAACGGGATTACTCTCTAACTAAATAAAAATTTTAGTATTCCATTCCCACGATGATAGGGTGAGGCATGGGGAGGTTCCTCGTGCAGACGTGCTGAACGCTCTTCTGAATCAGCGCGATGTCCTCGTCAGTGAGAGACCTAGTTTCCCCTGCTTCATCGTGGTTCGCCACCAAGAAGCTACCGACTAGCATCGGGTCGCCCTCTTTGTCCACCGCTGAACAGTGGTGAGGTTCACGAGCAAGCCCGTCATCGTCACAGATAACATCAAAATATTTCCCGCCAATCTTTCGGCTCACGATATCAATAGTATCGTAGACGCAATGAATAGTATCATAGAACGCCTGCAACGAGTGTTCAATTACCACCTTTTCCGCTTTCTTGTCCTCAATGCTCACGAGGAAGAGGGTCAGTTGTTGTTCGTGCATAGTAACCTACCTTATTGGAGCTATGGGCGACCACCGCCCTAGCTACTACCCGTATATCCCCCTAGCACCGCCACGTAGCCACCCATGACCAATCGGGTGACCCCACGGGGCTACCTGTGGCGCCTGCTGTCCCGCTCGCCTCGGATACAGGAAACCCCGCCCATTCGGACGGGGTTCTTGGCGTTGCGCCTAAGCGTTCTTGTAGGACGCTTCGTAATCGGCTAACCGCTTGGCTTCCTCAGCCGTAAGAGGGCGCTTTGCCTGCTCCTCTTTCAGCTGAAGATAGTCGCGGTACATCGCATTAAGCCAATAAAGCGACATAGGCACCTACCTTTGAGGGGGGTGAATTGTTCCCTCACCCATATTATGCCCCCCGTGTACCCTCCCGTAGCCCCCCATGAACCATCGGGTGAGCGCGGACACGCCCCCGGGGGTTCCCGGGCGGACTTCAGATACCGAAAATCCCGCCCTTTCGGACGGGATTCATTAGGTAGGTGGTGAATTAAATGCTCGGCAAGTTCCTCGCTTTAGAGTACTTCTCGTACTCGTCTAGGAGCTTCTTTTCGTTCCCCGTAAGTTCACGCTTACCGCTTACCGCTATGGTCGCCTGCACCTCGGAGCGAATAATATCTAACCAATGTTGTTTAGCCATTGCAACCTCCGCATATCTAATTATAAACCATCGCAGGTTAAGAACCTAAATACTTTTCTAATTCCCATTTTGAGAATGACGAACATCATCAATACGATAGTCAGTAACAGACCGAAAATTCCGTCAATGACTTTAGGAATGAAAGTTATGATATTGATAAAGACTTTTTTCATATTCACCTACCTTTGAAAGAAATTTATTTCCCTCACCCATTATATGCCCCCGTAGCACCGCCCCGTAGCCCCCCATGAGAACTCGGGTGACCCCACGGGGCTAACCTGTGGCGCCTGCTGCGCCCGCTCGCTTCAGATACAGAAAAGCGCCCCTTTCGGAGCGCCTTGGAGATTGTTGCGGAGATGATTAAATATCTTTTACCAATCGAATAGAATAAAAGTTATTTTTCAAATATACACAATGTGACCACATTTTGCCAAGTGTATCATCATCAAACCAAACGGCTGTTGTTGCGGGGCAATTTGGCAACCCGTTCGGACTATGCGGTCTATTTCCTGTCCAATATACATTAACTCGATGTTTCGGGTCAGGGTCTTTTTTCCCTACATAGAACACTCTAACCGGAACGCTACGGGTCGCCTTAAAGTCCATATAGTCAATCGTACTTGAGCCGCTTCCCATCTTCATTTTCAACTTGTTGCGGAAAGTGTAAGTATTATATACATTACAAGAGTGGTCATCTTTTTTACCATTGGTTGCAAAAATAGCCGCTCTAAATTCCTCGTACTTCGGGAGTCGCCACCCTTTGCCAAGAAACTTGGCTAGTCGCTTTGCCGCCTTGAGGGTATAATAAAAATGTCCGTCTTTGTGGGTGATTCCCTCGCCACCATCGTCAAGGTTCAAATCTTCCGTCATCCACCGAAGATTTTTTATCTTGACGCTCTTAATTTTATATTTAGTTTCGTTCATATTTCACCTACCTTTGAGAGAATTAAATTTTTCTTTCCCTCACCCATTATATGCCCCCGTGTAGCCTCCCCGTAGCCCCCCATGACTCCTCGGGTGACCCCACGGAGCTACCCCGGGGAACCGCGGGCGTCCCGGTTTCCGCCAAAACGAAAAGCCCCGCCCTTTCAGGCGGGACTCGTCTAGGTAGGTGGTATCAAAGCCTAGAGTCCGATGTCCGTCAGGATTGCGTCAAGCACTTCCCCGATGTATCGCTCTTCCTCGTCAATGTCCACGGGAATCTTCGGAATCCACATGGTGCGCTTCCCGGAGCTTGCCAAGAGGCTCCTGTCCTTATTGACCTCAATATATGCTTTCTTTCCGTTCTTGTAGTATTCGTAGCTCTTGCCATCTTCGGTCATGGACGTAATGACAGCGCTATCTTCAGTCCTGATGCATTGGACTTTCTCGCCCGTAAATTCTTCACAGATGGGCAAATCGGCACCCATCGCAAAACCGACCAAAGCAAGTCCACAGATTAACGGCAAATTTCTCATAAGGTTTAACCTCCGCAATGTCGGGGAACTGAATTGTTCCCTCACCCTCAATATATCCCCCTCGTATCTCCCCGTGGCGCCCCATGACTGCCCGGGTCATCCCACTCCCGAACCGCCCCGCCTGCTGTCCCGCTTTAGATACAGAAAAGCGCCCCTTTCGGAGCGCCTTTTTGTTTTGTTGCGGAGTTGCTTACTTAACTTTCACGATTGCGTATCGTCTAGGGTTGCTTTTCTTTCCCTCATAAATAGTCACGGAGTTATAACGCTTTCCCATCAGTTCATCATAAAGCCCCTTTAGCATTTCTTTCGTTACGCTGATACTATAATTTGCACAGGCGCTAGTGTACGAGGCGTAAATAGTGTAGCGCTTGCCAAATGATTTCTTTTCAATAATAGAATTATTTACCGCCTCAATGAGTTTTAACGCTGCATCTTTCAAGCCACTTGCCTCACCCATCGGAACGATAGAGGGGATATTGTCAAAATAAGAGGCGCCAATGTCAAGAACGATATATTTTGTTTTCAGTTCTTTCTTTTCAGTATTCATTTTTAACCTACCTTTTAGGAAAATTTATTTTTCCTCATTCCCCATATATCCGCTATCTGCTCCCCCGTAGCCCCCCATGACTACTCGGGTAACCCCACGAACCCCTCTGGCGCCCGCCCGTCCCTCCAGGATAAAAAATAAAAATGCCCGCACCTTTTACAGTGCGGGCAACTCCATATAAACCAAATTTTCCGTTTCTTTAGCCGTGGTAACCTGTCAATCTCATTTTCCCCTCTCTTGTTAAAGGTTTAAAAGGTTGTGGGGGAATTCCACCCCCGTTTTGTTACTCCACTTGAGCGTTCTCGCTACACCACCGCATGAACCAGCACTGCTGTCTAGCGGTTGTAGAGCTGAAATTAGCCAAATCCTTAGACCTTGCCCCTACTTTCACCGATACGATGGTAAAGTAGCTTTGCAGGCAAATCATGTGATTTGCCGTATCGCGCACCACCCACGAGCGACTGTTGCGGATTCGTTCCACCTCTTCAAATACGGGCGTTTTCGGGTCTTGTAAGTGCTTGAGATAGTCGTCCAAGTCGTTCGGCTCCGGACGGGAGCGGAGGGTGGAGTCCCCTATCTTTCCCCCATAAGTGTCCCTATAATTAGGAAGCTTGTTTTTCATGTTGTACCTACCTATCTAATGCGCCTCTCTAGGGCGGGCGCTTGCCCCTACCTATTACCCATATTCCCCCATCGGCTCCCCCCGTGGCTCCCCATGAGTACCCGGGTATCTCCACGGGCTGACCTGATGGCTGCCTGGCGGAGGCTCCAGCGCCGGCTGTTGCACGAGTTCGTCGGGGCGAGGTGACCTTAGTGCTCGGTTGTGCAGTGCTCTCTTGTGCATCTTGACAGGCGTACGCTCCCCCGTGGCTCCCCATGGGCAGGACGGGTGTACTGACGGGGCTCCCTGGTGCGGCTGTCTGGAACCCCGGGGAGGCGACAGCAAGTCGGGGCGTCGGGCAGTCGCTACAGGGTGCTACACGGGTGAGTAGGGGTGTTCGCGTGAGCAGTGACCTTATGGGCATATACGCCCCATTAGTTTGTAAGGGTTTAGCACCCGTACTTTTATTGCCAGCGCATCGGAATATTGGTTCCCCCGCGTAGCCCCGCCATGTAGCCCCGCCATGTAGCCCCGCCAGGTAGCTCCCGAGTAGCCCCCGGGTAGCCCCAAGGTAGCCCCTCGGGTAGCCCCAAGGTAGCCCCGCGGATAGCCCTATGGATAGTCAGTGTGATAGCCCGGGCTGCAGGCGCGCGCATGGGGGTATATGGTGGAAGGCCCGGTGGAAAAAATAAAAGAATTTATTAAGGTACGGAAAGTAAATTAATATTTACATAAAAGGCATTCAAATTCAATTTTTACATGCGGTAGGGGGGTAGGGGGGTATCCAGATTAGCAACTAAGTTTTACCCCCCGGGGGTACCCGGGTGGCCTCTTTTTTCGACAGGGGGATGTACCGGCTTTTTCAAAAATTGGCCGGGGGTACCCAAAAGGTTCCCCGTGGGATATACTTTGTATGTAATCAGGGTGTCACGGGGGATTACCCGGGTTTCTTCTGGAGTCGCTTGAGGATTGCCCGGTATAGGTCGCACGATTCGTGGGGGAGGCTGGAGAGGTCCGTGGGGACGAGTGTACGGTTGAGCCAGGCTTCCTTGGAGGTGTACTGGGGGTCTACTGAGAGGAAGTCGTCGTTGTCGATGTTGGCGGCGATTACGCGGGAGTGGGTGATGACGAGGATGCCGAGGTTCCTGTCGAGGAGTTCCTGCTTCTTCTCGTTGAGGAAGAGGGCGGTTGCGAGCTGGGTCTCCTCGGACATCCCGATTTCTGGTTCGTCGAACACGAGGAAGCGGTCGCTGGTCTTGAGGACTGCGTTGAGGAGGCGAATGGAGTTGATGGATGTTGCCTCGGTGTAGTCCTCGTAGAAGAAGTTGGGTACGCCGTCGGAGCGGGACATTCGGGAGGAGAGGGATATGGATGCGACGCAGGGGATGTTCCTCGGGAGCCCGAGGGAGTCCATCAGGTGGTAAGTGAGCTGTTTCCGGATGAGGGACTTGCCGGATGCGTTCGGGCCGGTGAGGATGGTGAGCCTGTGGGGCTGTATGGAGTGGAGGACCTGGAGGATGCGGTCGATGTGCGGGTTCCAGTCCTTTGCGGGTTCCGTGGACATGTTAGCGGGACTCCTTGCACTTGATTTTGGCTATGGCCGGGAATGTGTGGACATAGCGGTTGTATTCGAAGGGGATATGGTGGTTGTAGTTTTCCACGGTGCAGTCGAGGGTCTTCCGCTTCTGGGGGACCGGGATGCACTTGATGTCGTAGTAGCGCCTGAGTTCGTTCTTTAGGGTGGCCCGGGTTTCCTCGCAGGTTTCCCGCGTGGGGAAGCTGATGCTGGTATTGAGGTCTACCGGGGTGAGGAAGATGAAGAGGGCGAAGAGCGTGTCGAGCATGCGGGGGATTCCTTTTGGGGGTTAGCGGATTTTGCAAGCTTTTCCAGGGTGTCGAGATAGTTGAACGCGAGTTTCGGGTTGAGGTATCCGTTGAACCTGTGCAGGCACATCGCGACGATATCCCGTTTTGCTTTCCGGGAGCCTTGCTGGGCCTGCCTGGAGAGGCCGGTGTACTTCTTGAGGATATCGGAGATGCATTCTTTGTAGTCTTGCTTGCCGGTATCGTCTCTGCCGGCTATGCGTAAGGCGGCCCGCTTGCTATTCGCGGCATCGTTCATCCACTTGTCTATCTTTTCGGTAGGGAATCCTCTCTTGGCGAGCGATTCGCGGAGGATTTTCCCGTAGCATTCTTCCTTGTCCGGCGGGAAGGAGGCGACTTCCTCCTTGACCCAAGTCTCCACGGGGAGTACCTCGATGCCGTACACATGGATGGGCGCTACGCATTCGTTTTCGTATAGGTACTGGGATATCGTGGCGTAGTTCACCGGCAATCCGTACAGCGCTTCGGTGAAGCCGGCCGCGAGCAGGAACTCGCGGACCTTGCTCCGTACTTCTTCCGGGACGCCTTCCCTGAATTTCACTTGCATGGTGCTCATCCTTGTTGTTCCGCCGGGTAGCCCACCGTGGATTCCGGGAAGATTTCGGAGAGGTACTTCCGGGTTTCCGCGGAGCAGACCCGGGAGTAGTGGAAGTTGACCAGCTTCTTGATGGAGTGCTGGAGGAATTCGTATATCCTTTCGCGGAGCCTGTGCTTGGCCCTGTGGGCTTCCTTCTGGCGGCGCTTGAGGGACTTGCGGAGTTCGATGAGGTATGCGTACATCGCGGCGGTGTGGTTTGGTGTCAGCATTTTGGATTTTCCTTTCTGAAGTTGGATTCGAGTACGTCGGACCATGCTTTCTTGACTTTCTTGGTGTCGCATTCTACGAATGGGTTAAGAATGGGTGTAGGGTGTTCCTTTTTGGCGAGCTTGGTTATTTCCATGTGGTCGTTGTCCGCGATGGATTCGACGAGTCTCCGACGGCAGCAGGGGCAGTGGCTCAGGCCGTGTATTGGTATTGTGTAGCTGAGTTCCGGGGTGAAGTCCTCGTCGTAGTGCTCGGCGAAGCTGCTTGTGTAGCTGGCCTCCACGGTCTGCAGCAGGGTGGTCCCGGACAGCCTCCAGGTGACCCTGGAGCGGAGTCCGATGCTGTCTTGCCGGAACAGGTTGTTGACCGCGTAGTCGGGCTGGACTTCCTCTCCCCTGCAGAGCGGGCAGTCGGCTGCCGTGCCTGGGGAGTTCTTCATCTTGCGGGCTCCTCGAACTTCAGGTCGTCCCACGCGGCCCCGTCGGGATTTACCTTGGACATTTCCTTGAACTCTGTGGTGTCGCCTTTCTTGTACACGAAGTAGCGGTACCCGTTGCTCCATGTGACGAGCCAGTATGGTGGAGAGAATGCCGACACCGGCGCAGGCACTGGATGGTACTGTATGATGCAGCTGTTGCCGGAGCGGGTGAACTCAATCTTTACGAGGCGGCCCTGCGCGTCGTAGTGCTTGACGAGTCCTTCGTTTTCGATGTTTTCTGTCCTTGCGATTTCCATGTTGCTACCTCGGTTGCTGTGCGGGTACTTCCCGCGTGATTTCATCGGGGTCCCAGTTGAACTTCACCGCTATGGAGGTTATCTGGGGTACCGTGGTGGAGTTCGCGGACTTCCTCCCGTTGAGCTTCGATATGGTGGCGTTAAGCCGCGTAGCCCCGTTCAGTACGCTCTGGATGATTTCTTCGCGGGTGGTCTTCTGTTGGCCCATCCAGCGTCGCCATGTGTCGTTCAGGTCGATGTCGCAGTCCTGTGCGGGGTCGGATGCGTGTCTGAGCCGGGCGTAGAGGACATCGTACCAGTCCGCCTGTTCGGTGAGGTCAAGTTTTAACTTGATTGGCTTGTTATTCTGTTCCATACTATAAATATAGCAAATCAGCGGTAGTGCACGAGGCCGTCGGCGGTATTCATATTGTTCCTTTAAGCAAGTTCTACTGTTCCCGGTTCATTGGATGCTTCTTGGGCTGCAATCCGTTCGCGTATTTCCTTGCGGGATTTTCTACACTGGGCTAAAAACTGCTCGACTGTCTTTTCGCCAACGATGGTATATGCATCGATACGTTTTATGAGGCAATCCTTGATTTGCTTCTTGATGGCCCCATTTGTCTTGAACAGTTCGTCTTGTTCGAGTATTCTATAGTAGTAGCATTCGTCTTCTTTTTCGGGGTCGCCATCGAAAAGTACACGTATCATCCGGCCGTCGCTATCGAGGTCGATGGTAATATGGTCTGGCTTGTATGAAATGGAATTCAGTTGGATATCGAGCGACACACCGTATAGTATCAGTTGGCGGTCCATTTTATAATCAAGTTCGACTTTCACACTGTCGATAAGCATGTAGCGGCTGGCGCCATCCGCCCATGATTTGTGCGTGCAGATAGCCATTCCGGGCAGGATGCCGGCATAATGGGTTTCCAGGTTGCCAACTTTCTCAAACCGGATTGCCGCTCGGACCTCGTTGATTTCACGGCTGATGCGGGACTGTTCTTCTTCGAGCTCTTCGAGGCGTTTCTTGTAGTCTATTTTTGTATTTTCCATACTACAAATATAGCAAATCAATGGTAGTGTACGAGGCCGTCGGCAGAGAACATTCCGGAATCGGATTTAGAGGTGTCCGCGGCGTACCTGGTGGAGTTGGGATTGCCGGGCAACTGATGGAGTTCCGTGCCGGCGGGCGGAATATGGAATTCCGGTTCTGATGGCCGGTAGAACGGTACGAGGATTATGTCGCCGGTTACGGTGTCAATGCCTGACTTGTGCTTGATTGATTCCAGTATGTTCTTCGCTTCGGCGGCGGTAAGGTACTCGTCGCTGTAGAAGTTATATACCTCGCTGCCGCTGGGCACTTGTGGATTCGTCGAGAATTTGAAGAATTCTTCTGGGGTGATGGTCGAAGTGCAGCATAGTGGTATCCCGTAGAACATTGAGGGGAATGCAAGACGCGCTGCGGAAAGGATAAAGCCGTAACCGCTGCTATTGCGGTAGTATGTGACGATGGCCCGGAGGGTGTTCCCGATTCGGTACGGGAACATCATGACGAATGGGTATTTCTCGCGGTCCACCTTGATGGCGCCGTGGATTTTCCCGGCCTGGAGCTTGTTGACTGCGAGGCGGAGGAAGTGCAGCGCGATGAGGATGTATGTCGCGTTCGTAATCTGCTTTAGCATATCTTGAAGTCCCTGTAGTTGTCCCAATTTGCATTGGGCAGTTGCATTATGCCGGCGCGCATCGATAACCATTCACGGAAGGTTAGATTCATGGCATTTTGTGTAAGATACGGAAGCCTGGCCGCAACTGTACATTTACTATGGAATAGCTCAGGCAGCTTGTCATTGACCGATAATGTGAATAGCGTATCATTTATGTAAAGCGGAGGGTATTTCATGCGAATTGCGGAATATAGCGCATAACATTTATCCGTATTTTCGCAGTAGAATTCCATTGCATTGAGTACACCGTTACTTTTGTAGAATAATACGACTTTGTATTTGCAGCCTTCTGGCGGAGGAAGCGGAGCATCGTCGGAATTATTGAACATTTGCTCAACAGTGGCCCGATGGACCGCAAGTCGGATGAAGTGCAGCATGATGAGGATGTATGTTGCGTTCGTAATCTGCTTTAGCATATCTTGACCGTTCTGACTGATGTGCTGTATGCGAATTTGTCGACGATGCCGAGCGCGATGCCAGCTATTTTGTGTCTGACTCTGTTGCGTTCGACGACAGAAAGATGTGGTGAGTATTTTTTCAGCGCATTGAGCGACGCTGATAGTACCTCGTTATGGTGCAGTGCTTCTTTCAGGTCTATATCGGCCGGAATGTAGTATATGGAGTAGTAGTTCTCGCTGAATTCCTTGATTACCTCGTGGTAAAAGTTAGTTGTGTCTTTTAGCGTATTGGTATAGAATTCCATTGCTTGCAGCTCGTTGTCGCTATAGAAGAAAAATATCAGTTTGCTATAGAATTTGCCTGCTGGTATGACGATGTGGTCATTCCCGTGTAGCACCTCTGGTGTCGCCCGGCGGATAGATAGACGGAGGAAGTGCAGCGCGATGAGGATATAGGTTGCTAATGAGATGTCGTGTCTGAGAGTCTGCATACGGTCAATTCCTTTAATTCTACGGTGACTCCGTGTAGCTTATCGTCGATTTCCATCAGGATATCCGTCGTCTCCGGATAGAATCCTGGTTTCAGCATAGTACGGAAATGCTTATCGTTAGGCACTAGGAGACCTTTTTTGTAAGTATTCTGAAGGTCGAACCAAGCGGGATATCGGTATATGGCTTGCTTATGGTCGGGATACATTTTTTCTAGTAAGCATGCAACCGTGTCCATATCGTCGTATGACTTGGCGTAGATTTCAACTGCGTTCACTATGTTGCTAATTCGGTAGAACATTACCGTTTTGCCTTGAAACTCATTCCAGTCAACATCCGTGATTCTATATCCGAAAGCTCGTTCTAGATTGGTCGGAATTCTACCTTTGACCAGCGATATCTTCTGTGACTTTATCCTGGCAGCGGACACTTTCCTGAGCATTCTGCGGAGGAAGTAGAGCGCGATTGCTATGTATGTGGCTATTCTGATTTGTTTCATCAGAGTTCCCTTTTGGTCGCCAAAGTAGTGTCGCAAACGAAGAAGAAATCATTGGGAAAATTATCATGCAGAAGTTTTATAAGTCTTACTGTGAAGTTTTTATCAGTTAGTTCCTTAGCGACCATATGGTCTATAAATGTTTTTAGTAGGACTCCCGGATATAATTTATTTTGACTTAATAATTCATCGCGGAAATCGTAAGTGAAGCTTCGTGTTACAAGGGTGGCGTAATCCGGCCTTATTGTATTTATCACCGCTAATAAGCGCGTATATTTATCCGAGATTTCTTTAAAGGTGGTATCAATGCGTATGGCTCGGAGGGTATCTGAGTTCCAGAACGGAAAATATAGACTCATTTCGAACTTTGATACATCTCGTGCTATAGACGAGTGAACGGATAGCTTCGATGGGGCTACCCGATGCCTAATCTTGCGGAGGAAGTAGAGCGCGATTGCTATGTAGGACGCGATGCGTATGGATGTCATTTTATTTTGCATACGAAATTGTCGAAAGATGGTTCGTAGTGGAAGTTTTCTTTGCAGAATCTGGTAAGGTCTTCTATGATGGCTCGGGGTTTTAGGTCTTCCCCTATTATTGGAGAAGACTCAAGGATTGTCTTTCGGAAGGTAGGGTCAAGACACTCCTTCAGCATGTATTGGATATCTGCCGTGGCGTTGAACATACAAATAGTTTCCTTGAAGTCCTTATAGCGTCCCTCAAGATATTCGAGCAGGGTCTCGGCTTCGTTGCTCTCAATGGTATAGCATTCTAGTGCGAACAGTAAGTGGGGACAGACACAAAGCTTGTAGAACATAATTACTTTGGTCGAATATAAAGTATATAAACGCTCTTTATCGGGTTTTCCTTGGGCGTTACGAGGAATTCGTATTATAAGAGTGGACATACGTCGTATAGACAGACGGATGAAGTGGAGCGCAATAGCAAGATAAGTGGCGTATCTAATCGATTTCATTTTCAATCCGTTCAATGAAGAAATCCTCATATCGAAAATTACCGTGCTTAGGGTCATTGAAAAACTTGTCCTGTACTTTATTGTGTACAAGCTCTAACCATTTGGTAATGTCCAGTATTGGGGTAGCTGGTATGCATCTGCTGCGCGCTAGCGGGAAGCACTCAAGGAATTCTACCGGATTGAGATTCTTGCTCAAATAGTGTATGGAGTCGCCATCGAAATCACTCATTAGTAATCTTAGCAGTTCGGTCCGTATCCCCTCGTCATCCAAATAAAAGACGAGAGCATATAGGTTGAGATTTCCGCCTTCCCTCATTCGGTAGTATAGCGCGAGCGGGCAAGATGAATCCGAAGGACACCATGTATTAGGACAGGTGTGCTTGCATTGTTTTTCCGAATGCACACGCCGGAATATCATCCGCAGGAAATGAATGAAAATCAGGAAATATGTGGCAATCTGGATTTGCTTCATTCTACAAATATAGCAAAAGCGAAGATTCGACTATGATTTGAGACGGACCGACTCGATTGGCGCATCGGGAAATGCCGAGGCTAGAGCATGCCGAAGCGAGAAGACATGCGGGTGGTCTGTTTCTATGTAGGTGGTGTAGTCTTCTAGTTTTTCACTTGCTAGCAGAATTAGCATGCCATCTATTAGGTCGTTATAGCTGGACTTAACTAAATTCCACGCATCTTCACATTCGCGGTTGGTGCTAAACCATTGTACTAGGGCAAGACGCCCGCCCGAGGTCGGCGTTTTGTAGTACAGTACTTGCTTAATCTTGTACTTGGAAGTGTCGATTTCAAAGGGCTTCCAGGGTTCGCGCTTTTTAATACGGACACGCTTGGCCGCAAGCCTGGCAAAGTGCAGGAATATAAGGAGATATGTCGCGTACTGTATGGATTTCATTCATTATCCGTTTAAAATGATATGTCATCCCATTGGTAGGTGCCGTTCTGCGGGTCACTAAAGAATCTACTTTTAATGTCACGTACAATGTTGCTCCAATCTGAATATTCTAATATGGTTCCGTGATTAATTTGCATTTGTTTAAAAACCGAGTGATTCTCCAGAAAGGTATTTAGGTCATCGTTAATGTCAAGACGGCACAAGTCGGAACAGCTGAAATGGTATTTAAGAAGAAATTTGATGAAGCGAGTCTGTATAACAGATGAATTTAACGAAAAAACGGTTGCGAATAAAATATATTTATCATCATCTGCTTTAGTGGTTTTCATTCGATAGAAAAACGCAACCTTGCAAGTAAAGTCTTCCTGTGAGCTATTGCCACCATGACGGCCTGAAAGTGGAACCGATACTGCACGACGGATTAGCATCCGCAGGAAGTGCAGGAATATAAGGAGATATGTCGCGTATTTAATCATTTATGTATCCTGCAGTTATAGTAGTCGAGGATTCTGTCGAGCGAGTCCAGATTCTCCCGTGTCCACAAGGGAAGGTCGCTGTCCTCATGTCCGGAACATATGAACCACGCTAGCGGGGAGTCTCCGTCTCCAAGAATCTTGGTAAATGGGTAAATGTCCGGTAGTAGGATTTTTAGGTTCTCGTGTAGCTTATTCAGCGTGGAATCGTCGTAACCTTCCTTCGGGATGACGTGGAGTATAGCAAACCCGTGCCCGTCCATTGTATACGGAATTACCAGCTTAGTCCCTTTGAATAAGTATGAAAAGTCCTTGATTCCGGGCTTAGGCATATCCACGGGCTTCACCCGGGATGACTTTTGTATTACCTTTCGGGCGAAATGCAGTGCAATCGCCAGGTATGTTGCAGCTTTCAATGTATTCATGCTATCAAATATAGCAAAAAATGATTAATGCCTTTTGGCTAGCTTCTTGGCAACTTCTCTGATTGTTTCCCGTATATCCCCATGCGTTATCGCATTTTCTGTCCACCTGATTATCTTTTGTATATTAGGGGGGATTCCGCTTGCTACAGTATTTACGGCGGTCTTGATTGCGTACTGTTCCGATTCCAATGTTTTATTGGCGATAATTCCCATATTATTGGCATCAAGCGTTACAAGTATTCCGGTTTCCGGCGATGGCTCTATACCCATTGGCATAGGTCCATACACAATATCAAACTGGCCTCGCAAAGTAGGCGCTATCATTGTCGCATACGAAGCAATGCGCTGCAGCATCCTAGTATCTTTTCGTGTCCGCGCTATGGCGATATTCTTGATGACCAGCGCATATTCGTGGGTATAAGGTTTTGAACTGAAGCCTTTGATGTTGGAAAAGTCCATTACTTCAATTTGCTCGCCCTTTGTCAGCTCATCGAACTCTGTCCAGTCATACGGATTATATACTGCCGTGCATCTCCGTACGATTTTACGTACGAAGTGCAGGGCGATAGCAAAGTATGTGGCTACCGATATTTGTGTAAATATGGTTTTCATTCTAGGGTGGCATACCTTCCACGGGGATGCATCGCGGAGATAATCTCTGCGCATTCGGTCTGGGTGATGAAGTGTTGTTCCATTAGGTCTTCCGGGAAATCTGTTTCAGTTCGTCGACGGTCAGTTCTATATCGAGTCCGTTCCATTTGAGCTTCATTAAAATTCTCCTTATGTTCTCTTTTTGGAAACTATGATTTCCATCGTGGTTTCGTCGGGAAGGGTGTCGTAGTACAGCTCGTATTCAGCGAACGAGTTATCGGCCAGGCCCGGAAGCTGGTGTAGTTCAAGCATCGCCCGGAGCCAGTCGTACGAGTTCTTTACCGGGTGCAGCCGGAAGATGTACGGCTGCACATTGTTTCCATCACGGTCCATTTCCCAGTACTTGGAACGGGACATCCGCTCGAGAATCTCCGGGGTAATCTGGCGGAACCCGAGGTAGCCCGTGGTGTAATCCTTTGGGTGGCCCGAGCAGCACACCCGGGTCTCAATGCCGGGGGTGGAGTTGAGGCGCATGATGGCATCCGCGATTGCGGTGTCGATTGCGGTATACCCGAGGTCGTTGAGAATATGGAGTTCCTGTACGGTACGGATGCCGATGGTGATATATCGGCGCAACTTGAAGTTTACGAAGGTTACTTCGGTCCAGAGCAGATAGCTTATCTTCGGACTATTCGGGTCCTTGATGCAGGATGCCGTTTCTGCCATACGGGAGTCGTCGGGGATTTTATATCTGTCGTCACTCATGATTGTCCTGCTTGATAAATTTGTTAAGGGGTGAAATGAACTCTGTAATAAGCATCTGTCGAACATTGGGGTCTACGAGGCCAGTTCTAGTTGCATCGTCCAATGTGATTGCTTCGGGGATGGGCGCTATTATTTTTTGCTTTGTATTCGGTACAATGTCAACGGGGTTGCTGCCTACAGTAATATTATATTTCTTCGCGAGGGACAAGTTGAGTTCCATCGCCTTATCGACAACACTTGCTTGACGCGGTATTGTCATTAGTCGAACTTGTAGCCTATCGTATTTTTCATCGGCATAATTCGTGTTCAGGTCTCGCAAATGGACATAAAGGTCAAATGTATGATTGTCGGCCGGCATGCAGTGTACTTCTATCAAGCCGTAGAATTTCGACGAGTGCAAATCCTGGAATTTAAGGTCGAACTTCAACTGAGTCGGCTTTGCCTTGCTGATTATTCGACGTATGAACGATAACGCAATCGCAAGGTATGACGCCACGCTCAGTTCGATAAGCATACTGGATTTCATTTGGATACCTCCGTCGTTTCATCGTCCTTGGTACGGAATTCTAGCATTGCTTTCAGCTCGTCAACAGTAAACGCGTTTGCAATGTCTTTCATCTCTGCATTGTAGCTTTTGCTGCGGTAATTAAGCATTTCGGCAAGGTCGGAAACGGAAAATGCGTCCGCGATTTTTTCCATCGAGATTTTCAAGTCGGCTATCGTGGTGGCCGTATTTGGAAATTCGCCCTTGATTAGATGGCTGTTTAGCGCGATGACATAGGAATCCGTGCAGCCACGCCCGAAATGCTTCATGATGTTAAGTTCAATCGGCTTCATCGTTAGATTCCTTTTTTGCTTTTGTCGCCGACAACGAAGCGTTGAGCGTGTCATTGATTAACTTGATTGCCGACGCACATTCGGCGTCACGCTTTGCCTTTATTTCGGCATCATGCTTCTGTTCCTTATAATGCCTCAGCCAGTCTTCCGGATGGGACACTGCGACAACCGGATACAAAGCATCTACTTCTTTTGATGAAGACCATGCTTTATTGGCGAATTCGTCGAGTATATGCTTCTTGTATTCACTAAAAGTTTCATCATCCTCAAGGTACTGCCTGGAAATATCGAGGAATTGGTCGAGAAGCGCGGGACAAATATCAATCAACGGGTAATCGTAATGTGTACTGTAGGTTACCCGGAATAGTGAGCTAGGGATACCGTTAAAGGCTAAGGGTGCAAACGTCTTGATAGAATCCATCAACTTATCGGCGTCTCTGATGATTATGTCAGCAAAATTGGAAGCGACCTCGCCAATTGCGTAGAATCCCCTTGCGATGCAGTCCTTGCGCGTAAGTTCAATGAACTTATCCTTGACATCTAGGCCGAAAAGCGCCTTGACCTTTACTTCGTAGATGGATGCGAGGCTTTCCCCGCTACCTACCAAGTTCACATATATCGGGTTATCGTTGTTTGACCTGTAATGCCCCGTGGTGTAGTATATATGACGGTTGAATGTGTATGGCGCACCCATCAAGCCCTCTAGACTCGGGAAGATGTAGGCATTATCGGGCCCGTCCGAGATTACCATTATCTTTTCGTACTTTTCCAGCGGCATAGTATCGTGGAGGTACAGGTTGAGCGCCTCGGCGATAGTCTTCTTTCGGTACTTGGGGTCTTTCGGGAGCCCACGGTACGGAAACATTATGTCGCGGAACTTTGCAAGGCCACGCTTGATTCCGTCAATTGAAACTGGTGTTAAGAGAATATTAGACATTATTAGTCCTTTCCGCCCTGATAATAATCGGTATTATCGTTAGATATTGGATGAGGAGCGAGCACCTTGCTGCGGTTGATTTCGGTAAGAGTTTCATTGCAGTTGTAGTCGAGATTATTTTGCTTTGAAAGGTCTTCCAAGTACTTAGCCCTGAGATTATACCAATGTTCAGGCATGGGGATTTGGACTAGCGGGAAAGAATGGTGCGCGCTCCTGTCTTTTTTGTCTTTCTGGAGTTCGATACGGAAACGCTCGATGCAGTACTGGTGGAACTCCGCGATATCTTTAGCGGACTCGAACTGCTGGCGCACGGCGTCTTCGAATGCAGTTAGCATCCCCGGCGTAATGAGGACGGACTTGAGTCCGCCATCGTATGCATTGATGATGAAATTACTGTTCTCGCCGGCGTTCACATTCATCGCGTGTTTATAGACTTCCTCGGACAGCGTTTTGATTTTCGGGATAAAGGAGTCGTAAAACTCGATGATTTCCAGACATTTGCTGCATATGGATTGCATTACGATGTTGAACCCATACCCGGCGATATGCTCACACGAAACCGATGGCGGTACTGTCTTTAATCGTTTCGGAAGAAGGACGTTGTTGATTTCTTCCTGTACGAACGAGGCGGAATGGCTTTGGTAAGTATCATAGACTGCGCCGTATGCCGGGTAGCCCCATCCTTTAGCTTCCGTCCAGTCTTCGATGCGGTGCATGTAGGTAAGACGGAGTTCGCGTGGATTATTATTCTCGACCGTGCAGAAGTGCTTGTTGATATCGTCGAACTCGTGGTCGTTGATGTACTTCCACACGCGGTATTCAAGGGTTCCCTCGCGGTATTCCTTTGGGAAGTGCCTTCCGGAGATGCCGAGACGGAAGTAGTTGGCTATTGCTGAGAACATTTTGGAAGCTCCTTCTGTATGTATGTGGTGATGCAGTCGTAGACTTTATCCAAGAATTCCCTCTTGTCCGCAAGGTTTTCATCCGCGCGGACAAGCTCGGCAAGTACTCTATTGGTTATTGACGGGTTTGCCGTGTATTTAAGTTTCCTGATGTCGTGGAGCTTATGTAGCTGGTAACCCGGGTGCTTGGAGAGGAATTCACCGAGCTTATCGATTGTTAGGTAAGCTATCGAATAGTACCTGCGGGGATTCACGCTGTATTCCAACATCGGTTCGTTACCGATATTTTTATTGCAGTAAAGCAAGAATATGTATTTGGATTCGGGACATTCATCCGGGACATTAAGCGTGATAAAGGAAACCCACGATTTGTTCTTCTTGATTCCCTTTATCAGTTCGGCTTCGCTCGGGGGTAACAGACGCTGCGCCATCCGGCGGATAAAGTGCAGGCTGATTGCAAGATAGGAGGCATTGTATAGAGACTTCATCGTGATTTCTTACAGGTGGTTGGTGTAGTACTTGATAATTTCGTCGATGATGCGGCGGTAGTCATTGTTGTCAAGGTTGCCCTTGTACTGGCGGAAAGCCGTTATCGGCGCCTTGAATGCGACAGGGGACGACATTACAGTCATGCAGTTATAGCAGAGGGGAGTGTTGCAATGGAGGTACTGGGCAAGCGCGTCAAGGAACTTTTCCGAATCGTGGCGAGCCATGACAATCAGAGGCGCATCGGCAGAGTTGCTAACGCGGTAGTAAAGAGTATAACGCCCGCGTTGGGTATCTTCCAGCTGCAGAGTCCTTGCGAACTTGCGGGTGAGCTTACGGATGTAGAAGAGTGCGATTGCGATATAGGTTGCGTTGAATATTGATTTCATATGGTTCCTTTGGTATTACAAATATAGCAAAAATTAGTTGCAATGCCGTTCTTCAGCCATTTTCTAAATATAGAAAATCCCGGGTGGCTCCCGGGATTCTCAGACTTAAATCATCATTGCCCTGTACTGGTTGTACTGTTCCATCACTCTGGCCACATAGTTCCTTGTTTCCTTCGGGACATCGGCTTCCGGGCGCTTCCCCTG
>JAEEGL017256605.1_pt1 | contig 23662 bp, 18 predicted proteins | sample 9134231 | NCBI WGS metagenome assembly JAEEGL01 (sample SAMN16246548, study PRJNA631951) | gut metagenome | biome: gut microbiome; feature: rumen; material: fiber-attached | host: Bos | place: Iran: Karaj | collected 2018-10 | reverse complement strand
CGAGGAAGGATTCTTCCAAAGCGAAGGCTGTCGGCTATCACATATGCGTCGATGAAATCATTCTTGGGTAATTCCGGAAGAATCTCCCTGTATTTTCTAACTTGCTTGGGGTTTATGACAAAGATTTTTCGGTTGAATTTTCCAAGGCTTCCGTCTTCACGGAGAGCACGTGCTAGGTGTTCTCCGTAGATGGAAGTGGCTTCCATTCCAAAAATCACGCTGTCTAATTGCAATTCATCAAGAGCTTGACAGACGCGGAAAGACAGCTCTTTGGCACCAGGCAAGTTGTTGGCTACCGAAAATTCAGAATGTTTGCTACCATCCGGTTTCATAACATAGGTGACATTATTGCGGCTACTCACATCAATACCAACATACAGTTGATTCATAAAACAAAGGTTCCTCCTTTCCTGAGAAATAAGATTTGTCGGCAGATTTTGACATGCCCATGATGACCGGTGCATCAGCAACCTCGCGTATAAGAATCATTCCGATCACAACCGATGCGAACTCCACACTGCAAATGGAGGGTGTGTGATGGGCAAACAGCTAATGTGTATGCAGCTAACATCCGGCCCAGGGAAACAGACTTTTAAAGAAGCAATCTGCGAAGGCAGATTCAACAGGAGGTGAAAGAATTGACCTTGCCGACTAACAGCATTATATCATGAGCATGTCAAAATATGCCACAAGCAGCGCGCGGCGACCGTTTTTGGGAATGCCTGTTCCGCTACGCTCCACAGGCATTCCCAAAAACGCGCCCTCTCCGAAAGACTGATAATCTTTTCAAGGGATTGCTTCACAATTAACAAAAATCACTGCAAAGTTTTTTGCTTTGCAAATCTTATTATACGAGGAGTATGGAATTATGGAGATCGGTCGTTTCATAACCTGCCGTGAAAATCCGGACAGGAATCAGGGCAATGCCTGGAAGAATATGCGTTTCAATTCGCGTGAATACGCATTGGAACCCGGCCCCGGACTCTTGACAGTCAAAAGAGTTTTCAAAAAGGAAGACCGCGTTTGTTCGGTCAAATTGAGAGTGACGGCGCTCGGCGTCTTCGAGGCTTTACTGAACGGCGAGCGGATCGTCAAAGACGGGAAACCTGATGAACTGGCTCCTTTGTGGACGGATTATCATTTTCGCGTCATGGAATTTGAATATGATCTGACCGAACTTGCAAAGCCAGGGGAAAACACGCTTGTTTTCCGAGTTTCAGGCGGCTGGTGGTCCGGAAAGATCTCATTCGGTGAATACGGTTACAAACCTTACGCGCTTTGTGCCGAGATCGAAAAGGTCTATGACGACGGGCGCAAAGTCCTGGACGGCAGCGGGGAAGATTGGGATGCAGTCACCACAGGACCTGTCCTTTATGCGGATATCTGGAACGGGGAATATGATGATATGACGGTCCCGGATCCCGCCCGGCAACCGGAAAAGATCAAATGGGTGAAAGCTGCGTTCTTCGATGCATCTGACGTCAAGATCGTACCTTTCAAAGGGGCGCGCGTATGCGTCAATCACGTTTTGCGTCCTACGACCGCGACCGTTTGGGAAAAGTCTGAAGAAGACGGAACGACATTCGGTCATGTCATATACAGCGAAAAAGCCCGCATCGGATACGGGTGTGAAAAAGGTATGCTCAAACCTGGTCAGCACAGAACGATCGATTTCGGCCAGAATATGGTCGGTCGTCCGGTCCTTCGCGTCAAGGCCTCGAAAAAGGCGCATCTTTACGTGTTCTTCGCCGAAATGCTCAATGACTCGGGAGAAAGATCCCGGGGCAACGATGGGCCGCGGGGAAGCATCTACATCGAGAATTACCGTTCCGCACTGGCCCGCTATGAATGCATACTCCCTGCAGGAAAAGAATTGACCCTTCGCCCGCTTCACACGTTCTACGGTTTCAGATATATCGAGATCATGACGGACCAAGAACTTGAAGTTTTCGAGATCTGCGGAGAAGTGGTCGGTTCCTCGATGGAGGAATACGGCGACTTCACATGTTCGGATGCCGAAGTCAACAAACTGTTTCAGAATACCCGCTGGGGCATGAGGGGCAATTATTTGTCCGTCCCTACGGACTGCCCGCAAAGAGATGAGAGACTGGGCTGGACGGGGGATACAGAGATCTTTTGTACCGCTGCGGCCTACCTTGCCGACATCCACGAATTCATGGAAAAGTGGCTTCTCTATGACGCTGAAGATTCCCAGGTCGGTTTTGACGGAGCTTATTCAGACGTCATCCCGAGGCTCAATATCGTCGGAGACGGCGTGGCAGCCTGGGGCGACGCGGGTATCATCGTGCCTTGGAAAATGTACTTGATGTACGGCGACACGGAACTGCTCAAAGCCCACTATGCATCCATGGAATATTACATGAGATATCTGGAGCAGTTCGGCTTCGACGGCCCGAAGACATCCTACGGCGACTGGCTGAATTATGAGGTCACGGACAAGCGCTATGTTTCAGTTTGCTATTACGCCTATGACGCTCTTCTGATGAGAAAGATATCGGAAGTGATCGGAAAAACCGATCGGGCGGCATATTATGAATCGCTCAGACAGGATATCATCCGTTCCTACTTTGAAAGATACGTCAAGGACGGAGAGATCCAGATGACCACGCAGACAGGATACCTTCTCCCCGTCGCATTTGAAATGGTGACCGGAGAAGACAAAGACCGTGCTGTTGCCCGATTGAAAAAGAAGATCGAGGACAATGATTACACACTGTCCACAGGCTTTTTGGGTACAGGAAATCTCAACCAGACATTGTCGCTGGTCGGTTTGGATGCATTGGCCTATTCGTTGCTCCTGCAGACCAAAGACCCGTCATGGCTCTATTCCGTCAGACAGGGCGCAACGACGATCTGGGAACGCTGGAATTCCTATACGTTGGATAAAGGTTTCGGAGCAGTGGGCATGAATTCTTTCAACCACTATGCGTACGGCTCTGTGGCAGAATGGCTGTTCGGCTATGTGCTCGGTATCCGTCCGGATCCCGAACATCCCGGTTTTGAAGACCGCTGCATACTGGGTATTCGTCCTGATTTCAGGTCCGAGGATGAGATCCCGGAAGGACAGAAACGGATCACGAGCGCAGCAGGTTACACCAGGGGATATGTTTCCGAGTGGTCCTACCGAAACGGACGTCTGGTCTGGCATATCGTGATCCCGACGGGACAGGCGAAGATTGAATATCCAGTCTTCCGACACGTCGATACATTGGAGATCAACGGGATTACAATGACGCTTGACGCGTTGAATGCCAAAGATACTGGCCGCACGATCGATTTTGAACTGGATGCGGGAGACTATTGGATCGGAGGAGAAATATGCGGATTCTGAAAACCTTAGGACTGTTGCTTTGCTTTGTTTTGATCTTATCGGTCCTTCTTTGCGCCTGCTCTTCTCAAAGCAGCGACCCGCAGCCCGGGGAGAGTGAAACCGGCAAGGATTCACAATCCGAAAGCCAGCAGGATGCAGGCGGGAAGATCACCATCGTTTCGAACGGGAAAACGGATTATCAGGTCGTCCGGTCCGATATTGCGGACGCCACGGTGACCTCGATGTCACTATCCGTGAAAAATGCGCTTTCCACCATGACCGGTGAAAAAGTCGGGATCGTCACCGACTATGAAGCGGGCAATACGACAGAACACGAGATCATCATCGGGCAAACGACCAGACCCGAGAGTGAAACCGTCTCCCGGACAATCGGAGACGATGACTACCGGATCGAAGTTGTCGGTGAAAAAATCGTCATTGTGGGAAAGGACAACAGGGGACTGGCTCAGGGCGTGAAATATTTTCTAAATGAAATACTGGGCTATCGTTCCGTTTACGACTATAATCAGCAGTCAGACATCACCATAGACAGTACATTTGCGAAAGGAGCAAAGGTAAGTCAGATGACTCCTACAGATCCTAGAAATTCCGCAGACATTTTGATCTATACCGTCTCAGTGACGGATTTCGGAGCGATCGGCGACGGTTTGACCGACGACACGAACGCTTTTCAGAAGGCTCTGAACGAAGTCAAAAAGCAGGGCGGCGGCACGGTTTTCGCCCCTGCCGGACAATATCTGATCAAGGGCAGTCTGACCGTCGGAAGATCCTGCTATCTCGCAGGGGAATGGACGGATCCGCAAGCAGATCCCGAAGATATGCACAAAGGAACCGTTCTGCTGGCAACCGGTTCGAAAGGCAGTGATTCGCGCGACAAGTCGCTGATCACGATAGGCGCCAGCGCGGGTGTTTTGGGCATCACGGTCTTCTATCCTGACCAAAGTGCCGATTCGATTCAAAAATATCCCCCTACACTCCGTATCAAGGACAATATCGAGGGCGACGGATCTCAGCATGCCGCATCAATCCAGAACGTGACGCTGGTCAATTCCTATTGCGGCATTTCAGCCGATGAAGGGTTGCAGCTGCCGACCTTGTCAGATATCTATATGACGGCATTGCAATGCGGTTTCCGGATCAACAAATGCTACGATTGCGCAAGGATCAACACGATTGTCGTCACACCTCAGATTTGGAGCTCATTCTCATCGATCTCGCTTGAAAAGGTTTCTGCATTGATGAGAGAGAATACAACAGGATTGCTTCTGCAGCGGACCGACATGCAGATGATGTACGGGATATACCTTGAATCTTGTCATGTTGGTATCCATTTGTCCAGAAACAAAGAAGATGCCGGCGAGACGGCCGGTTATTCGGCCTTGGTCAAAGTCGAGATCAAAGACAGTGTGACAGGTATTTTGGATGAATTCAACTCTGTCTCTGTTTCAGACGCGTCGATATCCTGCAACGGAACAGGCGCTGTCTGCGTCAAAGTCGGGGAAGAAACCAAAAACGAATCTGTCCTCCGGTTCTATGACGTTGTTTTTTCAAACCCGGACGGTCAGATCATCGAAATCGAAGACGGAGCCTGCGGGATCATCTCGGCTCAGAATTCCGTTTTCAGACAGTGGGGCGGCAACTCTTATGCAGTGTCCGCGGACGGCGGTGTTTTGAGCATCATCAACAGCCGTTTTTCCGGCTCCGGAGAAGCGATCTATGTAGGATCTTCCGTCAGGGGTGCATCCATCGAGTCAAATACGTTCGACGGGACTGTGACGAACCCGCTTTCAACCAGTGTGACGGGAGACAAGATCTCCTTCTCAGACACGGGCAGTTACGAAGAGCCCAGAACCTATGCGTTCCAATTGACGGTTCCTCCCGTTGTGACCAATAGCCAGACGGTTTATAATGTGAAAGATTATGGTGCCAAAGGCGATGGCACAACCAATGATACGCAAGCATTTTTGGATGCGATCTCCGCAGCTTCGAAAGGCGGGATCGTTTATGTGCCAGCAGGGCGCTATGTGATCGAAGAGTCTCTGTCGATTCCAACAGGCGTGGAACTCCGAGGCATCAGCGAGAGCATGCATGTCTCGTCGGGCGAAGGAAGTGTGCTTCTGGTCAAGGTGAACCGCGGTCAGGCCGACGCGGAGGCTTTCATCACGCTGAGTGAAAGGTCATCCGTTCGCGGAATCATGCTGTGGTATCCCGAACAGGCATGGAACGATTTGCAAGCCTTCCCGTTCGCGATCGCTGCTGAAGGGAAGAATTGCGTCATCCGCAATATCTGTTTGGGCAACTGTTACCGGGGCATCGATCTGGCTTCTGCGGATTGCGGAGGTCACTTCGTTGAGAATATATCCGGTGCGGTGCTCAATCGCGGGATCGTTCTGGACGGCAGTTCATCTGCCGGCGTGATCCGCAATACTCATTTCAATCTGACTTTCTACACGAATCTGTCCAGAAATACAAAACTGACTGATGCCTCTGGTGATTTCATGGGCTCGTCCATGTTCTCGGGTATGTTAAGCCTGCTCAATCAGCAGCTGACGGCCTATGAGTTCGGCGAAACAGTGGGAGAAGAACTCTTGTTCGTGTTCAATTACCGGGCCAAATACGGCATGATATTCACGGGCGGTTTTGACGGAACGATCGTCGGGTGCGCCGTAGACGGCTCACTATGCGGCGTCAAGATCACAGGCTCATATGATCAGACTCTTTCCTTCCTAGCCTTCTCGGATGATATCGTCCCGGGTGAAACTGCAGAAGGGAATCTGGCCGTATATATCAATACAGATCAGTCTTCCGAGGTCCATTTTGCGGCGAGCGGGGCATCCAGTTATAATTATGTGCCCTCAGGGCTCGTTCATCTGGAAAACGGGAATTTGATCCTGGACGGTTTTGATGCCAGAGTGACACCGGAAAGCGGAAAAGGAGCGATCCGGTGCGAAAAAGGCGAGGTTTTGCTGAACGGCATTGTTTTCCAGCACGTTGGCAGACTGAACGCACAAGGGGCGTTCACGCCTCAAAGCAGCAGTGCTCAGACTGTGGATATCTATGTCGCGAAAACGGGCATGCTGGAAGCCAAAGGTCTTGTCGGCGTCAACTTCTTCAATGCCAAAATATTGGGGAGCGGGAACGCGGACAGCTATGCGGTAGCCAAATGACAAAAGGACAGCCTCCGTTCAGGAGGCTGTCTCGTTTCGATAATATGTTGAGCACAGTGCAGCTTGAACGGCTGCACTGTTTTGCTTGATCAGAAAATGTCGCGGTCGAAGTCCAGCAGTTCCAGACCTTTGTTGTGTTCGCGGGCAAAATCCATACTCCACTGACCGGAAAAGATCAGCAGATTGTTGCCCCGGATGTCCTGGACCCGTTTTGTCTCTTCGGCCAGTTTCAAAGAGGACGGCTCGACGTTATCCGGCAGTCTTTTGATATATTGATGAGGGAGGTCCTTTTTGGTATAAGTGACCCCGTATTCATCTTTCATACGGAATGCCAGCACGTCGTATTGCAGCACGCCCACGACACCGACAATGACGCGTTCCATGCCGGAGCCGGGTTCAAAGAAGATCTGGATCGCACCTTCTTCTGCGATCTGAGACATGCCTTTGGCAAACTGCTTCCGTTTCATGGAATCGATCTGCTCGACTACGGCAAAATGTTCAGGGGCAAAAGTCGGTATCCCGGCATATTGAACCTTGAAACCGATATCTGCCACGGTGTCGCCGATGGAAAAGATGCCCGGATCGAATACGCCGATGATATCTCCTGCATAGGCTTCCGTGATCCCTTCACGGTCCTGCGCCATCATCTGTTGAGGCTGCGAGAGCCTCAGAGTCCGTTTGCCTTGCACATGATAGTAGTCTTTATCCTTTTCAAACTTGCCCGAGCAGATTCGCATGAATGCGATTCTGTCCCTGTGGGCCTTATTCATGTTGGCCTGGATCTTGAACACAAAAGCCGAGAAATGATCGTCGAAAGGCGATATTTGCACGTCATCTGCCTTGCGGGCCAGAGGCTCCGGAGTCAGGGATAGGAAGTATTCCAAGAAATCTTCGATACCGAAATTGTTCAAGGCGGAACCGAAGAACACTGGACTCAGTTTGCCGTGATCTATATCGTCTTTCGAAAATTCGAACCCGGCTGCGTCGATCAATTCGATCTGCTCGGTCAACTTCGAGGCGAGATCTTCACCGATCAGTTCATTGAGCTTTTCCGTCTCGCTGATATCGCACTGAATGGATTCGATGCGGGATCTGCCGCTGTGTGCATCCGCGAACGTCAAGATGCTGTGCTTATTCCGGTCGTAGACGCCTCTGAACGTGACGCCGCATGAAATCGGCCAGTTCATGGGATAGGTGCGGATGCCGAATTCGGTTTCCAATTCATCGATCAGATCGAACGGATCTTTGGCCTCACGGTCCAGCTTGTTGAAAAACGTAAAGATCGGGATGTTTCTTTTGGCGCAAACATGGAACAGCTTACGGGTTTGAGGCTCGATACCTTTTGCCGCATCGATGACCATGACCGCACTGTCAGCAGCCATCAGGGTCCTGTATGTGTCTTCCGAGAAGTCCTGGTGGCCTGGAGTGTCCAGAATATTGATGCAATAATCATGATAGCGGAACTGCATGACGGAAGAGGTCACCGAGATGCCTCTTTGTTTTTCCAGTTCCATCCAGTCTGAGACTGCATGCTTGTCCGATGCTTTTCCTTTGACACTGCCAGCCGATTGGATGGCGCCTCCGTACAGCAACAGTTTTTCCGTTAATGTCGTTTTACCGGCGTCAGGGTGCGAGATAATGGCAAAAGTCCTGCGCTTTTTGATGAGTTCCTGCGTTTTGGAATCCATGAAATGACCTCGTTTGAATGCTTCTTTTTTTCCGAAAAAAAGAGGAAACACACAAGCGCTTCCTCTTTTTTCGATCCGGTTCTTACCGGATCTTGCAAGTTAATCTTTTCAGATTATTTGTTGTACTGCTTTTTGTTCCAGATAACAATACCTGCAGCGATAGCCAGAACAGCAACACCTGCAACAACGAAGATCCACCACATGGAGTCTGCTGTGAACGGGTTCAACAGGTCAGCACCATTGGATGTAACCATGACGTATGTACCGTAGGATGCGATGTCGATCGTAACGGTGTTGTCTCCGTTGACATGGATGTATTCGTTCTCAAGGACTTCCCAGCCAGAGCCAGCCAGCAACTGTGTGCCTCTCAGAGAAGCACTGACAGAACCTGTGGGCTTGTAGATGAATGTGAAGTATCTGAACGCATCGGGGTTCAAACCGCCGAGTGTGACCTCAACTCTTCCATCATCGTTCAGTGTGGGAGCAACGCCGCTTGCTTCGATACCGAATGCAGCATAAACAGCCAGACCCTGCTCGCTGATATCACCTTCAGCTTCGATACCCATGGAGTCTTTCAGAGCTGCCATCGGAACCAAGTTGTAGAGTGAAGTTGCGTCTTCGATCTCCTGAATAGCTTCATCAACAGTCGTGTCTGCATCGTTCAAAGGAACGACCGTGACTGCATCGGCGTTATCGCCGGATACAGCAGGACCCTTTTCTTCCAGCTCAGCGGATGCCTGAATCGAGGGCTGACCCATCTGAGCTGCTGAAACAGCAACGGCTGCAAGAGAAGCAATCATAAGAACGCAAAGGAACGTCGACAATACCTTTAACATTTTCATTTTTGTTTTTCTCCTTTTTAAAAATGTTTTTTTATTTATATTCTTTATACCAAAGCTGCAAAATCAAATTGTTTAATGCATCTTTGTCTATATTGAATTCAGCATAATCTTTTGTGTAGTCGTGCTCACCGGCCGGTGTGACGATCTCGTGCCTTGTGTAGTTCGGATCTGCGGCCTGTGAAAAGAATGAAAGAAAAGTGGTAAACTCGGAATCCAGATACGTATATGGCTCCATGGCCTCATACCAGGTGGTCGCATCCGTCAGGTCGTTTTTCAACTTGTCCATGACGGTTTCCATCAAAGCCTGGATGAAAGCACGCTGACGCTTCATACGGGATGCGTTACGACCGTCATCGACTTCTCTTCTGGAACGTACGTATAATTCGGCTTGGTGACCGTTCAAAGTCACCGTTTCACCTTCGACCAGCGCCGGATCCTGATCCGACATATCGGTCTCGATCAGCATATTGACTCCGCCTATCGCGTCGATCAAAGGCTCGATCGCCGATATGTTGATGGAAGCAACATGATCGATGGGAATGCCTCCGAGTAGATATCTGACGGCTTCAACAGCATTTTGACAACTTGTTGAAGTGCCGTTTCCGTAGGAATAGGAGAGACAGATCTGAGCGACTTCTGTGCCTCTCGGCTTTCCAAGCATATCCGTCGTGGTGATTGGCGTCATCGTATCGCGATCCAACTGTAGGATATCCACAGTCCAGTTGACATTGTCAATGGTCACCAGATAGATCGCGTCGCACTGACCGTTTCCTCGGTTGACTTTCTGCTCTTCCAACGCGCCTTGCGTATCAACGCCCAGGAGCAGGATGTTTGTCAAACCGGGTTTGTAGGCATAAGTCTTTCCACCAACGTTTTTCCGCTCATAGTCTTGAAGAACGATCCTTGAATCCCAAGAATAGGGTTCTTTGACTTCTTCGTTGACCTTTTTGGCTTGCTGATACTCTATAAAGCGGAAGACACCGAAGACAATCAGGAAGAGAGCAATAGCGCCGAGTGTGAGAGAAAATATGATCCTTCTGTTCAAACTCGGTCCACCTCCTCCTTTATTGGAACATCAAGAATATTTTTTGGCTAATTTGGAAGCTTTGGCAAATGAAGAATAACTGAGTTCCGCATCTCTGTGGAAATCGGTCCCGATTCCTAAAACGGGAGCATTCTTCATCCAGCGCACGGCCTGTTTCTTTTCAGACAAAACGGCTTCTGCATTCAATTGGAGCACACAACCAAATGACAGACAATCCTCGACAACGGACAGATCATACCGATCAGGATGAGCGATGATGACCTGAAGTCTGTTCTTCGTCATGAGACGAAAAACATTGTCCAAACATTTGTGTGAAACCTCTCTTAAGAAAGGCAATTCGATCAAGATGGCTTCCAATTCATTCAACGCAAGCAGTGACAGATCACCGCAGGAAGAAACATCGGGTTGCATCTGGACTTCCGCTCCGGGAATTAAGTGAATACCGTATTTGTTAGCAATGGGCTCAACCAACTGGAGTTGCTGGGTCCGTGCTTCCAAAAAGTCGGGAACATGATGTTGATCCGGATAAAAATGGGAAGTGCAGCAGATGGTACGGATACCAACTGCATGAGCCTGCTGCAATGCTTGTTCTGCCATCTTCAAATCCACGCATCCGTGATCCATACCGGGCAACAGATGAGAGTGAAGATCGATTTCGGCAAAACCGGGCAACAGAATCATTTCTTGTCAGCTTCTGAAGAAGCGTTCTGGTTAGGAGCGTCGGTATGACCATACTGACCGTATTGGCCATATCTTCCGTACTTTCCATACTTTCCGTATTTTCCGTACTTGCTGTAGCCGGTCAAAGAGCCGGAGCGTCTGACTTTGTTGACAATAGCACCGATGACAGTGGCGTTGACGTTATCAAGCTGCTGCATGGTGTAGCGCAGATCCTTACGCGAACTGCCTCCCTGAGAGGCAACCACGATCGTGCCGCTGGTGATGGTCGAAATGACGGCGGCATCTACGACGGCACAGATCGGAGGACAGTCTACGATGACCAGATCGTACACTTCTTCCAACTGGGTGATCAGATCTTTGAAAATCTGAGATCCGAACAGGGAAGGAGGATTCACGACTGTCTGACCTGCAAGGATCAAATACATGTTCGTGATGTTCGTTTCCACAACGATATCATCGAGGTTGTTCGTGATATTGACCAGATAGTGCGAAAGACCTTGCAGACCTTCGCCGCCTTCCATACCGTAGTGCCATTCGATTCTGGACTTTCTCAAGTCCGCATCGACCAGGATGACTTTTTTGCCGTCTCTGGCGAAGGCACGGGCCAGTTCCATGCAAATGAAAGACTTGCCTTCATTTTCATTGGAGGAAGTAACGCAGATTGATTTTATATCGGAACCGCTGAACTTGATATTCGTGACAACGGTGTTGACATCTTCCTGAAGGGTATAACCGGCTTCATCCCATTTTGTAAAAGTAACTTTACGCATTATGATTAGGCCCCCTTACCTTGATGCGATGAGGAATCGCCCGATTCCTTCTTGATCTCACCGTAGTGGCCATATTGACCATAATGACCGTAGCGGCCGTAATGACCATACTTGCCGTAGGCTTTGGACGTTTCTCTCAAATCGCTGATCTCGCCGAGGATATGCAGATTGCCGTATCTCTCGACGTCTGCCGCTGAGCGGATGGAGTCGTCAAGGAAGTATCTGAGAACCAGTATACCGTATGTGAGAGCCAGTGCGATCAAACCGCCGATCAAAGCGTTGCGGGTGTTGCTCGGCGCGATCTTGGACTTGTTTTCTTCAGCCCCGCTGATGAGGGTCGGAGCGTGGACTTGCATTTTATCAGGAACGGTGTTGATCGTCATATCTGCGATGCAGTTGGCGATATCGGCCACTTCTTTGGAATCGTGACCCTTGACCGTAATCACCAGCATGTGCGTTCCGGACGTGTTGGTCGCTGAGACCATGGAACGGAGCTGTGAAACGGTATAGGGCAGATTCATGTCATCTATGACCGCTTGTAGCACGACCTTATCATTGATCAGGTCGATATAGTCCTGAGCGACGTTGCTACTGATCGTCAGGTCCGAGATCTGAAGGACTCCGGAAGAAGCCACAATGTAGATCTTGGAACTTGCGGAATAGGTGGGCTTGATGAAGAGCGCCGTGAAAGCGTAGACCAAAACGGCTGCGACCAACGTGACGGCAATCAGCAGGACGATGTACTTTTTGGCAATGAGGAAAAGATCGCCGAGATTAATCTCGCTCTGATCGTTTTGCTCATTCTGGACTCGGTCTTTGCTCATGCAAACCTCCATATCAGGCCAGGCATTTTCCCAAAAAGGAAAAAGTACCCCCAACCCATCGTTACTTGGCATTATATCACACTTGGCGACGGAAGTCAACCGAAAAAAGAAAAAAGCCAGCTTTCCTATTATATTTATAAGGAAAGTCAAAACTGCACAATCAGGTGGGCCTGTTTTGTGCAGTTTCAACAAATATCATACCTTTATTTTTTCGGTTCTTCCGATTTGAATTCGGAAACTGCCCGGATCAGTTCGGCTACGTTTTCCCGCTCGTTTTGTGAAACAAAAGGTACGCGGAAGGTACATCCGTCCCTCCAGCCTTCGCATCCGAAAGCCGTTTTTCCTTTGAGGATGGGTTTTCCGCAAATCGGACAGACCGTGGGCTTCTTTTGTGCAGTTTGTCTGTTCGGCGATGAGTCGAATACGAAAACGACTTTTCCGTCTTTTTCCAGTTTGAGTCTGGCATCAAAGGAATTGCCCTTGTTCGACCGGAAACCCTTGATGAGCGGTGTTTCGCCCTTTTCTACCAGTTCCTTCAGAAGCGGAATGGAGATCGTTTTCCCGCAGATGGACGTCCTGACGCTGAATTTGCAGTTTTCTTTGTATCCTTCACAGCCGTAGAAACTGCCGAAAGACAGCAGATTTTTCCCGCAAAGTGGGCACGTTCCTGCCACTTCCCTGAAAAGGCCCGTATTTTCCGGTGAATCTTCTTTGGCATAGGAGAAGACCTCCGAGATCTCTGCTTCGGCCAGCTTGACCGAGTCGTTGATAGAGATATCTCCGTGAAAAACTTTCTTGAGGGCCTGACCCAGCTGAGAAGTCTTGTATTTGTCCATGCTGATATGGAGCATGCCCAAAAAATCGATCAGGAATTTGCCGTCCGGCAGGATGGTGTAGACGTCGCCTTTGAGCAAAATGTATTTGCTCTTGCGGGCGTTGTCAATAATACCGGTCCGTGTTGCTTCGGTACCCAATTCCAGTCCTTCGAAGATGGCTTTGTATTCTTCGCTGTCATCTGTACCGATCCGGTCTTCTTCATCCGAGTCAGTTTTTTCCTTTTTCGTTGTTTTATCGTCGCGGAAAGGATTTTTTAAATAGTTGTTAAGTGTTTCGACCGTATAGTGCTTGGGAGGCGTCGTCTCTTTCTGCAGCGGTTTGAAGTTGATCGTGACAGGCTCGCCTTCGGTCAGATCCGGAAGGATCTTGTCCTTGGTCGCATAGTCGTCGTATTTGGTCCAGCCTTTCTCCTTGATGACGCTGCCCTTGAGGGTAAAGACCTCAACAGGACGATCAGCCGGGCCGACCTGTATGGTGATCTCTTTCCGGGACACGATGCAGTCTTCGGAGCAGAAGACGGCCACGAAGCGGCGGAACACCGTGCTGTAGACCTTAGCTTCATCCGGACTCAGTTTGTCCTTTGGAGGAATTTTGAAAGTCGGAGTGATCGCGGAGTGGGATTCGATCTTCTTATCATCAAAAATATTTTTTGAATCCTTGAACTTGACGGGGTAACCCAATTCCGCACACTGCTTCAAAATGCTGGACACTTTGCCTTTTTCCGCCGTTGCCATGTATTCGCTGTCGGTACGGGGATATGTCAGATAACCGGATTCGTACAGTTTCTGAACGATCGCCAGACTTTGCGTCATAGACATCTTGAATTTTTTGCTGAGGACGTTTTGCAGTTTGGACAGCGAGTAGAGCTTTCCAGGAAACAACTTCTCGTCCTTGCTCTTGACTGAAACGACGGTTGCGGGACCCCGGTTCAGGAGATCGCAGTAACTTTGAGCTGACGTCTTCTCTTTTTCATCGTACTTGGATTTAGACAACAGTTCAACGGTTTCGCCCTTTGTCTTTTCCTTAGACTGAATGGCCCAGTATTTTCCGGAAATAAATTCCGAAATCTCCTTATCACGGTCATAAATGGCTTTTACGATCGGAATGATCACGCGGCCGACACGAAGCAGCTTTCCGGATTTCAAAGTGGCATAACGGGTCAGATTGACTCCGTACAGCCAGTCGATATAGGTCCTCGCGAAGCCTTCGTTTGCCAGATTGTCATAGTCCGTGTCATCCTTCATCTCGGTCAGAGATGCGGAGACGGTCTGGGGAGTCTGATCCGGGAGCCAGAGTCTTTTGACGGGTTTCTGCCTCTTCAGCGCATGAGCGATGCAGAGCCTGACGATGATCTCTCCCTCCCGGTCCGCATCTCCTGCGTTGACGATCGTATCGACATCATCCCTGTTGCACAGCGTCTCGATCAGTTTGAACTGTCTTTTGACCCCAGCGTCCGGTTTTCCGGATTTCTCGTCCTTCCGGAGTTCGAAGCGGAACGTTTCAGGGAAACAGGGCAGGTTGTTCATTGTCCAGCGGGGTTTCTCGATCTCTGTTCCGGACTCTTTGCCCGGTTCCTGACTGTATGATTCGATATCGCAAAGCGAGAAAAGATGGCCGAAGGCCCATGTGACGATGTATCCGTTGCCTTCGAGATAACCGTTTTTATTTGTCAATGGTTTCGCATTGGGCAAAGTGGCTATGCCCGCCGCGATATTTCGACCCAAACTGGGTTTTTCAGAAATGATTAAAACCATGTTTTTCCTCAAATGCGTTCTTTGTGTCGGTTTTTGTATCTCATGATCGGCAAACAGACCGATCCTTCATCATGGTCATTATAGCAAACGTTTCACGCTTGTCAACCTTATTTTCAGGCTTTCTTCGTCATGCCCTTGGCTTTGAATTTTCAATTCAAAAAAAGTTTTTCACGTCTTTGGCTTTTCAGACGTCCTTTTTTGGGGCGGCTCATCCGTTTTCTTTTCTTAAAGTATATTGACAAATATGACTTTTGTCGTTATAATACGGGATGTTGCACAAATCTTGCGCGGCAAAAAACGTAATCGGAGTGTCTCATGATTCTGGATTTAGGTTCGCTCTCACGCGGGGAAATCAAGGTTTTACCGTTTTCTTTCCGTATGGAAGCACCGGACATTCAGGACGTGACTTTTACCGACTCCATGACCTGCGAAGGTCAGGTCACGGACATCGGCGGATACAAGAAACTCTCCTGTCATGTATCCGTTCCGTACGTCGGAGCCTGTGCGAGATGTTTAGACGATGTCCGGGGTGTTTTCGAATTCGATTTCAATCGGATCGTGGCCGACCGGCAGAGTCTGAGTGAAGAACAACTGGAGGAAGAGGGACTGGATTATTTGATCCCAGACTCCGGAAAGATCGATCCCGAAGAAGACATCCGAGATGAAATGCTGATGATCTTTCCGATGCGTTTACTCTGTTCTGAGGACTGCCCTGGACTCTGTCCGAAGTGCGGTAAACCGATTCGTTCCGGATTATGCAAGTGTTCTCACGAAAAAGAGATCGATCCGCGTCTTTCCGTTCTGCAGACCTTGCTGGATGAAGACGGGGACGAAGTGTGACACCAAATCTGTAAATCATACGTATCGCGGCAAAGGCCGCACATAAGGAGGTTTTTCCATGGCAGTACCAAAGAGAAAAGTATCGAAAGCCCGCAGAGACAAGAGACGCTCGAATAATTCCAAACTGACGGCTCCTGAACTGGTCCGTTGCTCGAATCCTGAATGCAATGAGATGGTTCGCCCGCATCATGTGTGCATGACTTGCGGCTATTACGGCGGCAAAAAAGTGATTGACATCAAGACAAAAGAAGACAAGAAAGCCTGATTTCAGCACGACAAAACTCCGTACCATGCTTGTGACGGAGTTTTTTTTACCCGAAGACGATTAAAAGGAGCGAGATCATGCCAGCATATCCCACACCTCATATCAACGCGAAACCCGGCGATTTTGCACCAGTGGTTCTGATGCCGGGAGACCCGAACCGGTCCCGCTTTATCGCGGAACATTACCTGGAAAACGCCCGGATGGTCAATAACGTCCGCGGTGTACAGGGCTATACCGGGACATACAAGAATTGTCCTGTCTCAGTCATGGCCTCCGGTATGGGCATGCCTTCGATTGGGATCTATTCTCATGAACTCTTCAACGTGTTCGGTGTGGAAACGATCCTGCGCGTGGGCTCTGCAGGCGGGATTTCGGAAGGCGTCCATATCCGGGATATCGTGCTCGGAATGGGGGCTTGTACGGATTCGAACTATGCGTCGGGCTTCCGTTTGCCTGGGACTTTTGCACCGGTCGCCTCTTTCGATGTCTTGAAAACATGCGTTGAAGTAGGGGAGCGGATGGGCCTCGGTCCTAAAATCCACGTAGGCAACGTGCTATCCACGGATGTTTTCTATACGGATGAAGATGAGGTTCCTTCCGGCATGAGGTCCTCTGACGAGTGGAAGAAGATGCAGGTTCTGGCCGTCGAGATGGAAAGCGCGGCGCTGTATATGAATGCTGCCAGATCGGGGAAGAAGGCTTTGGGCATCTTCACGGTCTCGGATCATCTGTTCACCCATGAAAGCACGACGGCTGAAGAGCGTGAATCCACATTCACGGAAATGATGGAATTGGCCCTTGAGACGGCGGTCTCGATTTCGAAATGAGACGTGTTTTCATCATTGTTCTGGACAGTTTCGGCATCGGGCAGGCGCCGGACGCCTCCCGGTTCGGAGACGAAGGTGCGGACACGCTCTGTGCTCTTACGAGGTCCAAAGAACTGCATATTCCGAACCTGATCAAAGCTGGGCTAGGATGTATCGATGGTGTTACTTCCATCCAAAGGATTGACAACCCGACCTGGGCTTACGGCCGGATGCAGGAAGCTTCCGCCGGAAAAGACACGACGGTGGGTCACTGGGAGATCGCAGGACTGGTCTCGCATGAGCCTTTGCCCACGTTTCCAAACGGTTTTCCCCGGGAAGTTTTGGATGCTTTTTCCAAAGCGACGGGACGGGGAGTCCTTTGCAACAAGCCCTATTCCGGAACGGAAGTCATCCGGGATTACGGTCCGAAACACATCCGGACGGGCAGCTATATCGTCTACACCAGTGCAGACAGCGTGTTTCAGATCGCCGCTCACAAGGCAGTCGTGCCGCTGGACGTACTGTATGAGGATTGTGAAAAAGCCAGAAAGATCCTGACAGGACCTTTCGGCGTAGGCCGGGTCATTGCACGTCCTTTTGAAGGAGCACCCGGAGCGTTCGTCCGAACGTCCGAGCGCAGAGATTTTTCAGTCGAACCTTTCGGTGAGACTATGCTGGACAAAGTCAAAAAGGCCGGCCTGGACGTGATATCCGTAGGAAAGATCTATGATATTTTTGCCGGACGGAGCATCACAGAGTTCCATCTGACACATGGCAACAGGGAAGGCATGGAAACGGCATTAAAAGTCGCTCAAAACGCCTTTTCAGGGCTTTGTTTCATCAATCTGGTCGATTTCGACATGCTGTACGGTCACAGAAGAGACGTCGACGGCTATGCGCGAGCTCTGTCCGAGTTTGACAGCTGGCTGCCGCGCATGACGGCGTTGATGCAGGAAGATGACGTTCTGATCCTGACTGCGGATCACGGTTGCGACCCGTCTTTCATCAAGACAACAGACCATACCCGCGAATATGTGCCTATGCTGGCCTTCGGAAAGAAAATCAGACCCGTCAATCTGGGTACCAGACGGACTTTTGCCGATATTGCATCGACCGTGACGGATTGGCTGGATACGGAAAAAACAAAAGACGGAACTTCGATGGCAGATGCCATGACCTAACGTAAATAATTTTGGAGAGGGGTTCATCCCCGCGTTTGAAATGATAGAACTTGAACATGTATCGTTCGAAGTCAACGACGAAAAAGAAGGGAAAGAGATCATCCACGATGTGTCTTTCAAGATCCCGGACGGTCAGCTGATCGTGATTACCGGCCCGAACGGGGGCGGTAAATCCACTTTGGCCAAGTTGATCGCAGGCATTGAAAAGCCCACTTCAGGCAAGATATGGATGGATGGCAAGGATATCACCGGATGGTCCGTGACCGAACGCGCCAGGGCAGGCATCGCCTATGCCTTCCAGCAGCCTGTCCGGTTTAAGGGAATCCGTGTGCTGGACTTGATCCGGTTGGCCAAAGGCGAAAAACTGGCCGTCTCGGATGCCTGCGTTTATTTATCCTCAGTGGGTCTTTGCGCCAGGGATTACGTGAACAGGGAAGTCAACGCCAGCCTTTCAGGCGGCGAACTGAAGCGTATCGAGATCGCGACGGTCCTGGCCAGAGAAGGACATCTTTCCATATTCGACGAACCCGAAGCAGGGATCGATCTGTGGAGTTTCAAGAATCTGATCTCTGTTTTTGAAGAGATGCGTCAAAGGATCAAAGACCGTTCAATCCTGATCATTTCTCATCAGGAGCGTATCCTCAATATTGCGGATCAGATCGTCGTGCTGCGCGCAGGACGGCTGGATGCGGCCGGGCCGAAAGACGAGATCCTGCCGACATTGATCGGGACGTCTTCCGCCTCGCCGGATTGCCGTTTTCAAGCTCCTTCAGGAGGTGAGACGGAATGTTGAAACTTGATGAAATGCAGAAAAAACTGCTGGAGGAAGTAGCAGATCTTCACGCTGTTCCCGAGGGTGCCTACAATATCCGTTCCAACGGAAAAAGCATCGGCAGATCTTCCAGTGCCCATATCCATATCACGTCCAAAGAAGACGGGAGCGGTATCGTCGTTCAGATCGACCCTGAAACGAAAAAAGAGAGCGTCCATATTCCTGTCGTCATGACTCAGACCGGTCTGAAAGAGGTCGTTTACAACGATTTCTACATCGGAAAGGATGCAGACGTTGTCATCGTGGCGGGCTGCGGTATCGACAACTGCGGCAATCAGGATGCTCAGCACGACGGTATCCACAGATTCTTCGTGGAGCCGGGCGCGAAAGTGAAATATGTTGAGAAGCATTACGGATCCGGTGAAGGGAAAGGGAAACGCATCCTCAACCCCGTGACGGAAGTCTTTCTCTCCGAGAACGCCTACATGGAGATGGAAATGGTCCAGATCAAAGGCGTGGATGATACCAACCGGAAGACCGTGGCCAAGCTGGATGCAGGTTCCAAACTGGTCGTCCGGGAGCGATTGATGACGCATGATGAGCAGAACGCGGTCTCGACTTATGATGTCGTTATGGACGGGGCCGGATCATCTGCAGACGTGGTGTCAAGATCCGTGGCCAGAGACCGCTCTTTCCAGAAATTCGACGCAAAACTGGTCGGAAACGCGGAATGTTCGGGTCATACAGAATGTGATTCGATCATCATGGACGAGGGCAGGATCCTCGCCGTACCCGGCCTGGAAGCCAATCACGTCGACGCCGCATTGGTCCATGAGGCAGCCATCGGCAAGATCGCCGGAGAGCAGATCATCAAACTGATGACTCTCGGTCTGACCGAGTCCGAAGCGGAAGAGCAGATCATCAAGGGCTTCTTGAACTGATCAAAGACCCGCCCAAAGACGGACTTTTGCCGTGTTGAGGTTTGACGGAACGGTATGTTGACATCCTGCATCAAACTGTGGTAAAATGCAGACGAAAAGAAAAAAGTGCCCGGGTGAGGGCACTTGAATCGAGGATATTATGCCAGAAATCGACAAAAAACAATATTTGCTTTACAAAGGCCGTCCGCTGGTCCGCGATGATCAGACCATCGTTTACGGCGACATGAAAGAGGATAAATACGTACTGATCCTCGAAATATTCAACTACAAAGAAGAAAAGGGACACCAGGTCCCCTCTTCGATCCTGATTCAGGTCGTGGAATCGGCAAACACCGCCAATATCGTGAAACAGGGCCAGAAGCAGAACATTTATGAAGCATTCAGCATGGGAGTGACCTGGCTGGAACGCGCCTTGGCTGACAGTTGACAGCATCATATAACGGAAAAGCAGCAAATCGTCATGACTTGCTGCTTTTTTCTTCTATCTGGTCGTTTCGGCTTCCACCAGTCTGACGCCGCAATATTGCTGGCGCAGCGCGGGTTTTTCGATCTTACCCGTAGCATTACGGGGAACGGGAGCGAAGATGATCTTGCGGGGGCGTTTGTATCTGGGCATGCCCAGGCAGAATTTTTCGATCTCATCTTTGGTGCATTCCACACCTTCCTTGATCTCGATGATCGCGGCTGCGATCTCACCCAGTCGGGTATCGGGCAGCCCGATGACGGCACAGTCTTTGACCTTGTCATAACCGCGGATAAAGTCCTCGATCTGCACGGGATACAGGTTTTCTCCGCCCGTGATGATGACGTCTTTTTTGCGGTCGACCAAGTAAATGAAACCGTCTTTGTCCATCTTGGCCATATCGCCGGTCAGTAGCCATTCGCCGCGCATCACTTCAGCTGTCGCTTCAGGGTTCTTGTAATAGCATTTCATGACGCCGTCCCCTTTGACGGCGAGTTCTCCGACTGAGCCCTGGGGAACTTCATTGAAATCTGAATTGACGATCTTGGTTTCCCATCCGTATCCGGGAATGCCGATGGCGCCGACTTTACGGATGTTTTCCATGCCCAGATGGACACATCCCGGTCCGATCGATTCACTGAGACCGTAGTTCGTGTCGTAGCAGTGATTGGGGAACACCTTTTTCCAGCGGCGGATCAGGGAAGGCGGAACGGGCTGCGCACCGATGTGCATCAGTCTCCACTGTTCCAACTGGTACTGCTCAAGTGCCAGTTCTCCTCTGTCCAGTGCATCCAGAATGTCCTGAGCCCACGGGACCAGAAGCCATACGATAGAAACATGTTCTTCCGAAACGGCACGGAGGATCCACTCGGGTTTGACGCCTCTCAGCAAAACGGCTTTCGAAGAGGATACCAGCGACCCGAACCAGTGCATTTTTGCACCTGTATGATAGAGAGGCGGTATGCAAAGAAACACATCGTCATGGGTCTGTTCATGATGCTTTTGCTCTGTGATCGCGGCTCTCATCAGGGAATGATGGGCGTGAAGGATCGCCTTCGGGAAACCGGTTGTTCCGGACGAAAAATAGATGGCCGCATCATCGTCGTCTGTGACATAGATGGGAGGAGCAAACAGGGAACAGTAGTGGGTCATCTTCTCGTAGTTCATGGCGTACGGAGGGACATCCGGACCTACAAAGAAGTAATCCTTGATCTTTTTCATATGCTTCTTGACGGAAGTGACTCGCTCCGTAAACTCCGGTCCGAAGAACAGGATGGAAACGTCCGCCAGATCCGTGCAATAAAGGATCTCGTCTCCGGAAAAACGGTAGTTCATCGGAACTGCGATAGCGCCTGCTTTGAGGATACCGAAATAAATGGGCAACCATTCCAGGCAGTTCATCAGCAAGATGCCGATCTTGTCTCCTTTCCGGACACCACGGGTCAACAAAAGATTGGCCACACGGTTGGATTGTCTGTCAAAATCCAGCCAGGTGATCTCACGGCGGTATTTGACGGTTGATGCTGCTTCGATCAAATTGAATTCACGCCAGGATGTCTCATCGGCAGGTCTTTGGGCGGGATTGATCTCCACCAAAGCCACTTCGTCCGGGAAAAAGCGCGCATTATGTTCCAAAAAAGATGTAATGGGCATAAGTTCCTCCATAAAAAAACTCTGCGCCGGTCAGCGCAGAGGGCGTTTTTGAAACGCGGTACCACCTCGTTTTACCGCATCAAGCGGTCTCATGGTCCGAATGGGCCTGCGGATAACGGGGGCACCGGCATATTTTTCACTCTTTGAGGGTGTTTACAATATGCAGCTGAAAGCTGTATTTCATGATTCCGGGTTCGTGCTTTTCACCTGCCAGCATGTCTCTGAAAGCCCATGAGTCACTACTTCTGCTTTGTCTTTGCTTTGAGGGTATTCTACCACCATGCAGACGGCTTGTCAAGAAAAATTATGAGATCGGATCAGTCGGTAAGCCCATCTGCTCCATCAGCCGCCTGTTGAACTCTTCTGCGGTGTTGTATCCCATTTTCTTCTGACGGTTGTTCATGGCGGCGATCTCCAATATGATCGCCAGGTTGCGTCCGGGTTTGACGGGAATCGTGATGGAAGGAAGATCGACACCCAGAATGTTGACATGATTCTCATCCAGACCGAGACGGTCGTACATTTTTCCTTCGGCCCACTGTTCCAGATGGATGACCACGTCTATCTGGCCTTCATCTTTGACTGCGCCCATACCGAAAAGCCTTCTGACGTCGACGATGCCGATGCCACGAAGTTCGACGTAGTGGCGGATGATCTCCGGAGCATTACCGATCAGCTGACCGGAAGCGACGCGCCGGATCTCGACTGCGTCGTCTGCGATCAGTCTGTGACCTCTCTTGACCAGTTCGATGGCCGTCTCACTTTTACCGACGCCGCTGTCACCGAGGAGCAGCAGACCTTCGCCGTACACGTCGACGAGAACACCGTGACGCGTGATGCGAGGTGCCAGATGATTGTTGAGAGAAGTGATCAGCAACGCCATGACGTCACTGGTCTTTTCCTGGGTCCTCAGCAGGGTCACGCCTTCTGATTTGGCGCATTTGACCATTTCTTTGAAAGCACTGTTGCCGGCTGTGATCAGGACCGCTACCGGATGCGCCTTGAAAAAGTTTTTGAATGTCGACAGACGTGCGTCAGGTTCCAGACTTTCAAGATATCTGCATTCCGCATTGCCCAGTAACTGGATGCGCTTTTTTTCAAATAAAGTGAAATAGCCTGCCAATGCCAAACCGGGTCTGCTGACTTCCGGAGTACTGATCAGAATGGAATCAAAATCGTCAGGTTTATTCAGGATCTCAAAATTGAAATCGGTAACGATTTTGGAGAGTTTGACTGTATATTCTTCCATGAAACAAAACTCCTGCCACGTAAGTTTCTGACCCTATTATACCATTTTTTCCGCGAAAAAGACAGTTTTTTTCCATAATATTGACCCAGGTATTGTTTTCGTGTATAATTATTATGTATGGGTATGCCTACGTGCGCGTGCCGTGAACAGAATTTGATGTGGTATCTGCCTGATGACAGAGACACCGCTTTCCATCTCAGAAGGAGATTTAAGATGGCCCGCTGGAGAAGATTTCTTGCTTTTTTCATACTTGCCGTGACGCTTACGATGAGTTTGCTCCTGTCTTCATGCGGTGAAAACTACAAATCCGTAGGTACTTGTGCCGGGTTCGACGTTTACGAGGATGAGTATCGTTTTGTCACGATGCAATACAAGTACATGATGCAGTCCGAATACGGCTCGGATATCTGGAGCGACCCCCAAAAAGCGGAGCAGTACAGAGACGAACTGACCCAGTATGTGTTGAAAAACCTGACTGTCAATTATGCCGTTTTAAGTCTGGCTGAGGAAGCCGGGTTTTCACTGAAGGATT
>JAEEGL010411726.1_pt1 | contig 23662 bp, 21 predicted proteins | sample 9134231 | NCBI WGS metagenome assembly JAEEGL01 (sample SAMN16246548, study PRJNA631951) | gut metagenome | biome: gut microbiome; feature: rumen; material: fiber-attached | host: Bos | place: Iran: Karaj | collected 2018-10 | reverse complement strand
CTTAACGTTACGAACGTTCGGCTGCTGCTGTGTCAACGCACGACGGGAAACCTGTGAACGCGTGATGCTGATCTTTCTGCCGAAATGAGTATCTTTCTGACAGATCTCACACTTTGCCATGTAAACACCTCCTATGTGCTACTTGATACGCGACCTAAATTACGCGCAGACAAGATGATAACACATTTATCAGCCATGTGCAAGCATCTTTCGCGTCATAAAAACAAAAAAATCCGATTCTTACTCTTCTGTTTCGGAATCTGATGAAAGTATATGCTGGCAAATCCCGTTTTTCAAGGCTTTCCATTGACGGGAGGGATGACGCCCGATACTATTGAAATGTGCATAAATATTTTATCTCCATTTGAAAAAAAACGGCACCATAAGTTGTCTAATTAATGAGGATCCCAAGAGAGCCCTGTTCTTCAGGGACAAAGAGAGGTTTACATGAAAGACGATGAGTTTTTCGGACGGGTCGAGAAGATCCGGCAGAAAATGTATTCGATAGCATATTCTTACTTTTCCAGTGAGAGTATGGCTGTCGATATGGTGGATGATGCCGTGTACCGCGGGTATCTGAAGAAGCATACGCTGAAGGAACCGAAATACTTCGAGACATGGATGATCCGCATTCTCATGAACGTCTGTGCGACGGCCTATAAGAAGGCAAAAAAGCACAGAAGTTTCGAGGAGTATATCGTCGAGCATGAACCCTCCGCTCAGCCGGAGCTGGACCGGCTGGAACTGAAGGAAGCGATCGCCGCTCTTCCGGAGGATCTGCGAAGGATCATTACGCTGAAGTATTATGCCGATTACTCGACGAAGGATATCGCGGATATTCTGAAGATCCCGATGGGAACGGTCGGTACCCGTGTTCGAAAAGCACTTGACCTGCTTCGGATCGAACTTGGAGGTGAATTATGATAGATATTGAAAAGGAGATCCTGGCAATGTCGGCGGAAGCAAAGGATCTTCCGGAAACAATGAATATGGACAGGATCCGTCGCCGTGCAAAAAAGAGAAAGAGGATCCACACGATCGGAGTTGTCGGCAAGTCCTTTGCCGGTGTTTTAGTGACGCTGTTCCTGGCGCTGTTTATCGCGGTAAACAGTTCGGTCGCCGTAGCGCGTGCATTCTCTGATGCTCCGATCATCGGAACGCTGAGCAGGAATCTGGTCGTACGGTCAGATATTAAGAAGGCCATGCGGCATAACAAAGACCTTGTTGCTGCTTTTGAAGAAGAAGGATTGATCCCGGTCAATATGGCGGATTCCGGACAGACCGGGCAGATGACTATAACGGTCGACTCCTACTACGCGGATGAACTCGACCTGATCCTCTGCCTGAAACTGGATACCGATCGTGCCCATGGTAATACATATTTCTATATGAGGGATGTCCAGATCATTGATCTTCATACAGGAGAAAGTGTATATCAGGAGACGCATTGTTCGATGGATTACTTTGATACGGTCGGAAAACTGCAGTTTACTGAGTTTTTCTGGGACAATCCCTGTACGGATTTTGAAGTCCGGTTCAATGTGTGGGGGCCTTCTGATGAGATGCCGGAAGAAGATGTGGCCATTGATTCGTTCCGTTTTGAGTTCCATGATGTTGATCCATCCCCGGCGGTCCACATCCCGCTTGATGAGACGTTCACCGCCTGCGGTATGACCTTCCATTTCACCGGGCTTCAGGCTTCCGGCTCCATGACAAAAGTATTCTATGATTGCCCGAAGGGCGAAAATATCACATTCTACAATTTTGATCTGTATATTACAGATGAGACCGGGAAAGTGATCTCGGATGAGTTCCAGTCATTCGGATCGAGAATGACCGGATATGACTATTATGATGAGACTGGAAAAAGATACATGTGTGAGATCCTGCCCTCGATCTTCTATGACGACTGTGATTCGGTCACGATCCATCTTTCGACGGTCTTCTGCGCTACACACGATCCGAGATTCCTTCGGATCGACCCGGAAAGCCGTACCGGAAGCTTCGATGGAAAGGTATTCCCGATCGAGGTGTGTGACAGCTCGACAACGTATTCGGACTACGGACTTCCGCCGATGTCATATTACGATACACTCGAGGAAAAGGTATTCTTCGTCGTTCCGTATGACGAAGAAATGCCGGAATTCAATGGTACGATAACGCCGTTGGCAGGTGGATCCCCGATATGCGATGGCAACGTGTTCCCGGTGACCACGATCAATGGCGAGAAATATCTGGTGATCGAGTACTACTATGCCACATACGATGAGGACGGCTGCTACTACTTTGTCCAGCAGGATGACAGTGAAACATTACGTGTGAATAAATCGTTTAGCGTGGATCTGTAAACTGACCATATGATAGATCAAAAAAGGCTGCTTCCTGAAGCAGCCTTTTTTGTATGATCTGTAATCTTTATTTCTCCGGGGACTGCGCCGGGTGCGCATCTCCGCGGAGAAATGCGATCGCGTGGGTCGGGCAGCCGTTGACACAGGCATCACAGTGGATGCACTTGCTCTGGTCGATGACTGCCAGGGACTCTCTCATCGAGATGGCGCCCTTCGGACAGGAGCGTACGCACTTCTGGCATCCGATACATCCGATAGTACAGTTCTTTCTCGTCCTGGCGCCCGGCCATTCATTCTGGCAACGGACGGCAACGGTCGCCGATACCGGCATGAGCTCGAGAAGATGTTTCGGGCAGACCTTGACGCACTGGCCGCAGCCGTGGCACTGGGCACGATCTACTGAGACGATACCGTCTTTCAGTTTTAATGCGCCAAAAGCACATACCGCGATACAGTCGCCGAAGCCTAAGCATCCGAAAGTGCACTGGTTCGGTCCGCCGAGAAGTCCGGCAGCGGCATGGCAGGAACTGGTGCCTAAATAGACATAGCGTTTTCCGGTCTGTTCGCATGTGCCCTGACAGCGAAGAACCGCGATCTTCTTTTCCGGGATCGCGGCTGCGACGCCTAAGATCGACGCGATCTCACGGGCACAGTCCGCACCGCCGACGGCGCAGAGTGCGGTATTGGTTCCGTTCTTGGAAAGGTAATCCGCATAGCCTTCACATCCTGCAAATCCGCAGCCGCCGCAGTTGGCGCCGGGAAGGGCTTCCAGGATCTTCTCCTTCGTCTCGTTCTTTTCGACAGCGAAGACACGGGAGATGATGACGATGAGGATGCCGAGGATCAGTGCGATCCCTAACATAATGCCGGTAGGAATGAGTATATCAGTCATATCATTAACCTCCGAACAGATTCTCTACCAGGCCCTTGAACCCCAGGAAGGAGACAGCGACCAGGGAAGCGGAGATGAGCGTGATCGGAAGACCCTTCAGGGCATCCGGCACGTCCGCCTTATCGATCCTCGAGCGCACGCCCGAGAACAGGAACAGCGACAGCGTAAATCCGATACCTGCACCAAGTGCATTGACCATCGACTCTGCGAAAGTGTAGTTAGAGTTGATGTTCAGGATCGTAACACCGAGAACGGCACAGTTCGTGGTGATCAGTGGGAGATAGATGCCCAGCGCCTTGTGTAGCGGCGGCATCGATTTCTTCATGATCATCTCGATCATCTGTACAAGTGCGGCGATGACGAGGATAAAGACGAGCGTCTGGAGGTATCCGAGCTTCAGCGGATCGAGAAGCAGATGCTGGATCGGCCAGGTGATCGAGGTGGCGACCAGCATGACACATACGACTGCACCGGACATGCCCATGGCGGTCTTGAGGTTCTTCGAAACACCCAGGAACGAGCAGATACCCATGAACTTTGACAGAACGAAGTTGTCGACGAGGATCGCGGAGAAGATAATGATCAGGAATTCTTTTGCCATATATTACTCCTCCTTTCCCTTGCACAGGCTGCAGCCGCCACAGGACAGGCAGTCGGACTTATCTCCTGCCACGCCGCATGGTGTGGAGGATTTAGAAGACGCATGTTTCTCCTGCTTCTTCATCACGGCCTGGACGATGCAGATGCAGATGCCGAATACGAAGAATCCTCCCGGCGGGAGCATGAAGAACATCATCGGTTCGATCACGTCTCCGAAGAGCGGGAGCTTCATATCGAAGAATGTACCGCATCCCAGGATCTCACGGATGGAGCCCATCATGAGAAGCGCGAGCGTAAAGCCTGTTCCCATCGAAAGACCGTCAAGGATAGATGGCAGGACTTTCTGCTTGCTGGCGAATGTTTCCGCACGGGCCAGAAGGATACAGTTTACTACGATAAGAGGAATGTAGATGCCGAGCGAATCATTGAGCGCCGGGAAATAGGCGGAGATCAGCATCTGCACGATCGTAACGAAGGTCGCGATGATCGTGATGAATGCCGGGATCCTGACCTTGTTCGGGATCACGTTTCTAAGAAGCGAGATGATCGCTTCCGACGCCGTCAGTACGAAAAGCACTGCCAGCCCCATGTACAGCGACGACTTCGCGGAGATCGTTACAGCCAGCAGCGGACAGGTACCGAGGACCAGACGGAGCGCCGGGTTTTCGTAAAGAATGCCGTTGAGGAAGATCGACTTCGGTGTGTATTTACTGTTCTTTTCCGCCTGACGCTCATCCGGAGAACGGTAAGCGGCATCTTTCATCTTACTTTCACTCATCCGATCAGCCCCCTTTCTACAAACAGAAGATAGGCTTCCCGGGCCCGGTTGATGCAGCCGGTCGCTGCACGGGAAGAGATCGTGGCGCCGGAAACTGCGGCCACGTCCTGATTCAGTACGATCTCGGATCCGGTAGAAAGTCCGGTAAATCCGTCGAGAAACGGACGCCCTTCGACTTCTTTACCGAGCTTCGGCGTATCCGATGCGGCAGTCGCGATGACCATGACGATCTTTCCATCGGTACCAATGCCGGTCGTGGTCTCGATCTGCCCTGCATATCCGAATCCCGAGGTTACGAAGATATATCCCATGACGGATCCGTCTTTTCCCTTGGCGGTGAAGACCTCATCCGGCAGGATGTTCTTCTCTGTGAGTTCTTTTTTCATATCTTCCGGTATTTCGACTGCTTCAAAAGAATCCGCATCCGGGAAGATCGTGAGTTTTCTTTCCTGGGCGGAAGCCTCTTCCTGCTCATCGATCTTCGATCTGGTGATGGAATATGTTCCGGCCAGAAGGAAGACGCAGATGCCGCAGATGAGCGCCAGGATCAGGGCGGGGAGAAGGTCTTTGAACTTAAACTTTTGCATTTTCCTTCACCTCCCCGAATGGTTTTCCCATCGTCCAGTTATCGATGTGCGGAGTCAGGATATTCATCAGAATGATAGAGAAGGAGACACCCTCTGCCATGTTTCCGTAATAACGGATCAGGAAGGTCAGGATGCCGCATCCTATACCGAAGACGATCTTGCCTTTGGTCGTCAGCGGCGAGGTCACGTAGTCGGTCGCCATGAAGAATGCGCCGAGGATCAGTCCGCCGGAGAAGACCATATAGACACTCTCGTGGAAGAGATCGGCCCAGCCGCTAAGGCAGGAGAGATCTCCCGTGAAGTGGAATACATTATTGTGTCCGAAGAAGAAAGACAGGATAAAGAATGTGCCGACATAGGCCAGCGGGATCCAGATGCGGATGACGTGACGGAGGATCAGATACAGAGCACCGATCAGGAGGGCGAGGATACATACCTCACCGATACAGCCGGCTTTGTTTCCGATAAAGAGATTCCAGATGGAAGGTGCTTCCGGAGTATTGATCTGCGTAAGAGGAGTTGCAGACGAGACTGCGTCTGCCGACTTCATGCTGAACCACGAACCGGACATGACCGTCCAGGAGGTCATGGCTTTCGGGAAGGCGATCACCAGGAAGATACGTGCGGCGATCGCGGGATTGACGAAGTTGTTGCCGAGTCCGCCGAACATCTGCTTGACGACGACGATGGCAAAAGCTGCGCCGATCACGACCATGTACGGAGGGAGCGATACCGGCAGGTTCATCGCCAGAAGAAGTCCGGTCACGACGGCAGACAGATCGCCGATCGTGTTATTTCTTTTCATTACCTTGCGGCAGATATACTCGAAAATGATGCAGGATGCGATCGAAAGAAGAGTGATAAATACCGCGCGGATACCGAAGTAGTACCATCCTGCAAAAGTCGCCGGGAGAAGTGCGATGATCACATCGCGCATGATCGACTGGGTCGTCGCTTTATCCCGGACGTGCGGAGAGTGAGAGACTTGCAGTTTCATTAGGAAGCAGGACCTCCTTTATTCTCGGATGCAGCGAGGAGCTCCTGCTCCTTCTTGATACGCGCACGCTCGGCGCGGACCATGACCTTACCGTTCTTGATGCTCTGGGTAAGGAACCGTTTGGACGGGCAGGCATAAGTGCAGCAGCCGCACTCGATGCAGTCCATCACGTGATATTTTTCCAGCATCTCCGGATCACGGAGACGTGTCGCCTTATCGATACCGCAGGGGATCAGATCCATCGGGCAGGAAGCTACACACCGCGCACAGCGGATGCAGGGAGATTCCGGAGGAAGAGTCGTCTCTTCCGATCCGAAAACGAGGATCGCATTATTCGCTTTGATGATACCGTGGTCGATACGGTCAAGCGCGACACCCATCATGGCGCCTCCCATGATGATCTTCTTCGGTTCTTCACGGGTGCCGCCGGCCGCCTCGATTATATCCTGGATACGCGCGCCGATCGGCACGATGAAGTTACCCGGAGTATTCAGCGCGGATCCGTCGAGCGTCATACGCTTTCTCGTAAGCGGAACACCTTCTTTGAGATACAGTCCGATAAAGCGCAGCGTACTTACATTCATGACGAGCGTATGCACGTCGATCGGCAGTTTTCCCGGCGGCACTTTACGTCCGGTAAGTGTATAGATCAGCATCTTTTCCGCGCCCTGCGGATAGATGGTCTTCAGTGTCTTTACCTCGATGTCCGGATGCTTGCCGGTCTTATAGACACGTTTCTTGATCTCGTGAGAGAAAATACGGGTAACAAGCGGCTTATTGTCCTCGACGCCGATGATCGTCTTCGGGATCTCGAGCCACTTCATGACTTCGAGGATACCGTCGATGATATCATCCGGATGCTCGCAGATCTGGCGGTAGTCCGCCGTGATGTACGGCTCGCACTCTGCCGCATTTACGATCAGTGTATCCGGCATCTTATTCTTCGGAGGATTCAGTTTTATATATGTAGGAAAAGCAGCGCCGCCAAGTCCGACCAGGCCGGAGTCCCTGATCATCTGGATGAAGTCTTCGAAAGACTCGACCTTCGGAGGCTTGCAGAAAGGATTGATCGTGTGATTAAAATCCGACTCGATACGCACGGCTTCGACAGGCGCACCATTAGCGGAAACGACGTAGTGAACTTCTTTAACAGTTCCGGAAATACTGGAGTGGATCGGTACGGACATGGGTTTATCCGCGCGCCCGATCAGCGTTCCGACATCGACGTGATCACCCGGCCGGACCACACACGTACATGGCGGTCCGATATGCTGCTGCATCAGCAGCTCGACCTCGGGGAATCCATGCAGATGAATGGATGGAAGAACATCGGTATTTTTATTGCCGAGCGGATGCACACCACCGGCAAATGCATGTATCGATCTAAGCGGCATGAGGAGTACCTGCTTTCTCCGAATATCTAACATTCATATTAACACATATAGAATAAAAAAAGTGAAATGATTTTCATTTCTGTAATATTTTCTTTTGCGACAGAAAAAAGGCTTTCCCGGAGAATTCGGAAAAGCCTTTTTGAATTTCTGATAAAGAGTTTTTTCTTCCCGAAAATCACTCGTAGCGGTTGACGTAGTTCGCCGCGGCGTTCCATAGGATCCACTCATCATATCCCGCATCCTGGATCGCCTGGATCTGTGCCTTAACCTCAGGCACTTTATAGTTCAGGTGGTGCTTGATCCATGTCGCCGTAAATGCCTGCACATAGGGGCGTACCGTAGCGTATCCTTCGGCGGACGCGGCGGGTTTTCCTGCCATGAGCGCATTATACATAACATCGTGCGGATAGAGATCCGGATAGTCGAAGGTCTTTCCGTTCAGCTGCGTGTTATCGGCATAGTGAGACGGATACAGCATCGGGCAGAGGGAGTCGATACCGGTAAGTCCTACCGTATCCCAGCCCTGTCCGATCAGTTTGCCGTCGAGCTCGGAAGAAAGGATGATACCGAATACGTCTGCAGTGACCGGGATGCCTGTCGGATCCTGGATCTTACGGCGTGCAGTCTGGAGGAAACGGTTGATCGCATCGATACGTGTCGGTGTGGAACCCTCAGGACCGAAGTACGGCTTCTCGTTATATTTTTTCGTGCTGATCGTCGGGAAACGGACATAGTCGAACTGGATCTCATCTACGCCCATATCGACAGCTTCCTGCGCGATGTCGATCAGGAAATCCCAGACGCGGGAATCGTATGGATTCAGGAACTGGTGCTTGCCTTCGAGGTTGAAGTGCATGGAGTTTCCGGCCTCATCCTTGATGCTCATTTCCGGATGGTTTCTCGCCATGGACGGGTCATTGAAGCATACAATACGTCCGATGACCTTGATGTCATTGTCGTGGCACTTTTTGACGACTTCTTCGAGGTTATATGAGTTTTGCACATAGCTTCCCGGACCTTTGTCTGTCCAGTTTCCGCCGTTATCGACCCACAGATGCATATCCTTCGCCATCTGGTTCGAGGTGTTGTAATAGACACCGCCGCCCTCATCCTTAAGGTCGATGACGAATGCATTGATATCTGTCTTCTTTGCAAGCTCGAGATTCTCCTCGAAATGCATGCAGGAAGCGATGTAGATGCCGTGGATCTTATTGTGCTGAACCGGTTTTACCTCGGATACTTCCGGAAGCGGTCCCCAGTATGTCTCGGCAAGATCGTTCTGGGGCAGATACTCTTTTACTTCCACGCCGCCTGGAACAGTGGTCGTTTCGGATGACTCCGCGGATTCGGATGCAGAGGATGTATCCGAACCTTCTCCTGTCGTATCCTCAGGAATGGAAACGCTCGTAGGAGTCGTCTCGGTAGAAGCAGGCTTTGACTTTCCCTTTTTGCCGAGAAGAATGAATACACAGACGATGTCTGCAACAAATAAGATGACGCAAAGAGCAAACAGCACGGCGATCGTTTTGCGAAGCATCTGGATGCGCGCTCTCTTCTTCTCGCGTGACATTGAATATCCCATAAAGTAGACCTTCTTACTTTTAAAAATCTAGTCAATAAAAAACCACATTAATTATATAAATAAATGTTTCCACTGACAAGAAGGCGGTATCTTCGCGCATTGTCAACACGGGAACAAGCATGATAAAATATAAGCAATTCTTTACAACCGACCGGGGGTGTTACCGATGCTCGAGAGAAATTGTGCAGGTGGAATCGTTTTTTACGGAGATTCAGTGCTTTTGCTGCAGAATGAGAAAGCAGACTGGTGCTTCCCGAAGGGTGTCATCCGCACGGTGGAAAAGCCGGAAGATGTGGCTCTGGAAAGAGTATCCGTCGAGGCGGGAGTTACGGCGAAGATCCTTTTCCCGGTAGGAAGAACGAACTATGAATTCTACTCGATCACCCGCCAGAGACCGGTATGCAATAAGATCGTCTGGTATGTCATGCGTGCCGAGAGCGACAGCGTCACCCCGAATGCGGAGCAGAACTTCTCCGACGGCGGTTTTTATCCCGTGGAAAAAGCACTGGAAATGGTGACCTACAGCCAGGACAGATCGCTTCTGATGATGGCGTACCAGAGATATAAGGAGCTTGTCTGATTTGCCCCGCACATCCTGGAAAACAGTAGAACATCCCGCAAGGATCGAATATGAAGTGAAAAAGTCCGTCTTTATCGCTGATGTCGCACCAGTATCGACCGGCGAAGAAGCGACGGACTTTTTGCGTAAAATAAAAAAAGAATTCCCGGATGCCAGACATCACGTGTATGCTTACCGCGCAGGAGATGAGACGCTCGAACAGAGATACAGCGACGACGGCGAACCGTCGGGGACTGCCGGAATGCCGGTACTCGATGTTCTTCTTCATCAGGAACTGGATGATGTGATCTGTGTCGTCACGAGATATTTCGGCGGTATCCTTCTCGGGACCGGAGGACTCACGCGCGCGTATTCCACTTCCGCATCGATGGGGATCGAAGCGGCATCTCCATGTAAGATGGCGCTTCTTGAACTTTATCATGTGCAACTGGATTACTCGGTATCGGAGAAATTCCAGTATGCGGCAAAGAAGAGTGGTTTTGCCATAGGAGACATCATCTATGAGGCAACTCCCATCGTCCCCGTGTACTGCGCCAAGGAAGATAAAGAAAAGCTCCTCGCACTCGTAAATGACACGACCGCAGGAAGAGGAAAGATGACACATATCGGATCTTCCGCGACGAAGATCGGCGGCTGAGTTCCCGCACGGAAAGACCAGCCGGCACAGGGTTCCCCGAAGTTTACTTTTTGTTTTCAAAATCCACGAAATATGGGTGTATATTATCCGCTACTATGATGGTGGTTTTACATGTGTGCACTTTATGTGTTTCTTAAGAGGAGCCGCCTATGAAAAAGAAGATCGCAGCATTTGCTAACGGCTGGAGTGATGAATATCTCATCGAAGCGCTGAAAGGCGTGAAAAAAGGTGCAGAGGAGAAAGATGCGGATGTGTATCTGTTCGTCAATTATTCTTCGGCAAATAAACAGGATGAGAATGTGCAGGGTGAAGTGAATATCCTGAATCTTGCAAACCTCGAAGACTTCGATGGCGTGCTGCTTTTCGGAAATACACTGAATAATGCAGGTGAACTTTCGACGCTCTCCGAGAAGATCCGGAAACTGGATAAACCGGCAGTGTGCCTCGAGTATGAGGTGGACGGGATCGACTGTGTTTGCACCGAAAACTACAGCGGCATGTATGAGCTTGTCGAGCATCTTATCACGGAACACGATGTCCGGAAGATCGCATGGGTGTCCGGTATCGCAGGGAATAAAGAAAACGAAGAAAGAGCCCGCGCGGTTTCCGAATGCATGCAGAATCACGGCCTTCCCACAGAAAGTAAATACACACTGCAAGGCGACTGGAGCTTCTATGTGGTGCAGGATAAACTCGGCGAATGGCTGCAGCAGTATGGTCTTCCGGATGCTTTTGTCTGTGCCAATGACGTCATGGCGATGGGCGTGATGACGTACCTGATCAATAACGGATATAACCTTCCGAAAGACGTTATCGTGACCGGATTTGATAACCTGAAATCCACAGGTACTTTTGTACCGGCACTGACGACGGTTGAGAGAAAATGGACGGAGAGAAGCTACGATGCATTTTCCCATCTGATCGATCTTATCGACGGAGCACCTAAGGCGGGCGTTCAGTCGTTCCCGTCCTATCTCCTGGCACGTGAGAGCTGTGGCTGTAAGATCTCCGATGAGATGAAACGTGCGCAGATGAGCTCCATCAATAAGGTCTATACCGTGCCGATCGAGCGTACGCTTTTCGACTGGCATCTGTCCGGACTCGATGAGGCGACGACCGGACAGTTTACGCTGGAGGATATCCATGACGGACTGGAGAAGTTCTTTAAAGATGGTATCGCCCAGTATGAAGGAGACACTTTCTGCATCTGTCTCGATGAGGGATTCGTCGATTCCATCTATGAAACAGGGGATCCGAGGTGCCTCGGTTACAGTGAATACATGCATGTCCTCTACGCCAAGAGGGATGGCAGACACCTCCCGTACCAGAAGATAAAAACATCCTATATCTTCCCGGTATTCTCGAATCCCGAGGAAAAAGGAAATGTGTATATCATCGCACCGATCCACAGTTCCGGCACGGTGATCGGCTATGGTGTTTTCAAGAATTATCCGAAGATCCTGGAGACGACATTCCTTTATTCATGGCTCCGCCATATGCGTATCGGACTGATGCGCGGCAGGCAGAATATCCGGATGGAGCTGATGAACAGGAAACTCCGTGAGATCTCGATTATGGATGAGCTGACCGGCCTTCTGAACCGCATGGGCTACGAGAAAAAAGCGATCCCGATGCTCGAGGAGACCCGAAAAGCGAAGAAGAATTCACTGATGATGGTCGTGGACATTAATAAGATGAAGATGATCAATGACCGGTACGGACATCTGCAGGGAGATCTTGCGATCCGGCTGGTGGCTAAGGCAATCAAAGAGACGATCCCCGAGACCTGGTGCGGTATCCGTTACGGCGGAGACGAGTTCGTCCTGATCGGTGAAAACGTCTTTGTTGACGATGGATCTCTTTTGAAAAAGCAGCTGATCTCCTCTGTCGAGCGTCTGGCGCAGGAACTTATGATCCCATTTGAACTGTCCATCAGTGCCGGCTCCGTCTCGATCGACCCGTCGGAAAACATCAGCCTGGATGAGTATTTCCGAAGAGCCGATAACGCGATGTACGAGATGAAAAAGAAAAACAATGCCGAGCGCAGAGATTAAGGGTACAATAGAAGAAAACCAGTAGAAAGGTCTTTCTTTGTGTCCATGGGAAAAGCACTCGATCCGTCCCATAGAGATCCATCCGGAAATGCCCGGCAATCCTGCCCGGTAAGCAGAAACTGCGGCGGCTGTACCTATGCGTCTGTTCCTTATTCCGAACAGCTGAAAAAGAAAGAGAAACTCGTCAGAGATCTTCTCTCGGGCATTTGTACGGTGCGTCCGATAGTCGGCGCGAAGGATCCGCTTTTCTACAGAAATAAAGTGCACTGGGCCTTCGGACATATGGGGACACATCTCATCGCCGGACGCTACGCGGAAGGATCCCACCGGATCATCGAAAATGACCACTGCCTTCTCGAGGATAAAGAATGCGCGAAGATCCTCTCGGATATCCGTGATCTGGCGGGCAGGTTTAAGATCCGCTCTTACGATGAGCGGACCCGTCAGGGACTTCTCCGGAGAGTCCTCCTGAGAAAGGGTTGGATGACCGGTGAGATCATGGTCGTCCTCGTCTTAAGTTCCCCGGTTCTTCCCGGCAAGAAAGGCTTTATAAAATTACTTCTCGAGAAGCACCCGTCCGTAAAAACTGTCCTGATCAATATCAATACCAGATCTGATTCCATGATCCTCGGAGACAAGACGATCTGTGAATATGGAAAAGGATATATCTATGACGAACTTCTCGGTGTCAGATTCAAGATCTCGCCCGAGTCCTTCTATCAGATCAATCATGACCAGACAGAAAAACTGTATTCTCTTGCGATCGAAGCGGCCGCTCTCAAGAGTGGAGAAAAACTCCTCGACGCCTACTGCGGAATAGGAACGATCGGCCTATGCGCGGCAGCTTCCGTGGAGGGAGTTCTTCTTACCGGTGTTGAACTGAATCGCGCTGCAGTATCTGATGCGCGTGACAACGCGAAGATCAATGCGGAGAAGAACAGTGCTTTTGCCAAGACGAGATTTATCTCTGCGGACTGTACGAAGTATATGCTCGAAGCCTCCGCGAAAAATGAAAAGTATGACGTGGTATTTCTCGATCCACCGAGAGCCGGAACGACGGCGGAGTTTATCTCGGCATGTGAGAAACTCGCTCCGAAAAGGATCGTATATGTTTCTTGTGATCCGACGACGCTCGCGCGCGATCTCAAGGAGTTTCAAAAGCACGGATACAAACCGGAATACGCTGTCCCGGTGGATATGTTTCCGTTTACGGAGCATGTAGAGACGGTCGTGCGGTTAGCCAAAATCAGCGTAGAAAAATAGTAAAGGAGATACGAAATGAGATTAGGAACATCCTCTCCATTAAAACATGAAACGGCGGAAGAATGGGCGAAGAACCAGGTGGCACTCGGCTGCCGTGCGGTGGTATTTCCGCTTTCCGCCGATGATCCGGAGGAGAAGATCCGGGAATACGAAGATGCGGCAAAAGCACATGACCTCCTGATCGCGGAAGTTGGTATCTGGAGAAATGCCCTCGATATGGATCCGGAAACCCGGAAAAAGAACCGGGAATACTGTATCGCCCAGCTCAAACTGGCAGACCGTCTCGGGGCAAGATGCGCCGTGAACGTGGCGGGTGCTTTTGGCGCGAGATGGGACGGACACTACAGAGAAAACTTCACCAAAGAAGCAAGAATGGAAACTGTGAAAATGGTGCAGGAGATCATCGACCGTGCAGAGGTGACGAATACATATTTTACACTCGAGCCGATGCCGTGGATGATCCCGACCGGACCGGAAGACTATGTGCGGCTCATCGAAGAAGTGAACCGCGACCGCTTCGCCGTGCATATGGACATCATCAATATGGTCAACTCCCAGGAACGCTATTTCCAGCCGGAAGCATTTGTGGACAGATGCGTGGAACTCCTCGGAAACAGGATCCGGAGCTGCCATATCAAGGATGTGCATCTCAAGGAAGAATATACGCTCCAGCTGCAGGAGTGTGCGCCGGGACAGGGAGAGTTCCCTCTGCGCTACTATGCAGAGAAAATGCACGCGCTTGATCCGGATATGCCGGTCATTCTGGAGCACTTAAATACAGACCGGGAGTATATCTATTTCATGAATTATCTTAAGAAGATCATGGAAGGGCTTTACCAGGCTTAATTTCTTTTCTGCAGGATATAAAGAGGACACATCGGTGCCGTACCATAATGACTAGGAGGAAATTGGGGTTATGGTGAGACTGTTGGTCGTAGAAGATTCAACACAGCTTAGAGAACTCGTTGCCGCATATTTTGCCAAGGAAGGCACGTGGATCGTGGATACGGCAAAAGACGGCTTTCAGGGATTACAGCTCGTGGAGAAGAATGACTACGATATCGCTATTTTGGATATTATGCTGCCGGGACCTTCCGGTTTCGACATCTGTAAGATCCTGAGAAGAAAGAGCAACTGTCCCATCGTCTTCCTGACAGCATTGGGGACCGAGGACAACATCCTGAAGGGATATGGGATCGGCGCGGACGAATATATGGTCAAGCCTTTTTCACTCAAGGTGCTCTATGCGAAGTGTCTGGCACTTCTTGCCAGGTCCATGGACGGAACTAAGAAGGATCAGGTCCTGTCATGCGGGACGATCCGCATCTTTCCGTCCAGGATGCAGGTCCTGTGTGGAAATGATGAAGTCGAACTTGCCCCGAAAGAATACTTCCTCCTGAAGGTTCTTATGGAGAATCAGGGCCATGTCCTTGGAAGAGAGAAACTTCTGGATCTGGTGTGGGGCGCGGATTTTGAAGGATCCGACCGCGTCGTGGATAACCACATCAAGAAGTTAAGAAAAGCACTGGGCTCTCATGGAAACTCCGTTAAGACCGTGATCGGCGGCGGCTACAAGATTGTACCGTAAGCGCCGGTGGTACTCAAAGGAGGGCTATATGGAAAATAAAACTATGGATCTAAAAAGGAAGAACGGATCCATCAAGAAAAGAAAGACCATAAGAAAACCGAAGTTTCTCCCGATCTTTTTGAAATGCACGGCGCTGTGCGTGGTGATCTCACTTGCTGTCGGGGGAATCTATCTCAAAAAAAGACTGGATGAAATTAATTCCGGCGCGGAAAATATATACAGTAGTCAAACATTCCAGGTATCCGATGCTCTTTTCCACTACCTCGCATACAAAAACAGAGGAAATACGGATTTGGCTGACAAATACATGAATTTGGCGGTAAGAGACCTGTATATCCTTTCGGCATTCGGAGGCCAGAGTAACCGGGGGGGCCATGCGGAAGTATGGATAAACGGGGAAAAAACATATGAAACACCCCGCGGTCATTTTTCCGTGATCGGTGTTTCTGATCCCGATTATATTGTGAATGAAGAAGATAATACGGATTACTATTTCCTTGATGATGAATCATGGCTTTCACCGGTCACGGAGAAATATGATTTGTCTTTTCCGGAAGAAGTCTTCGCCCATTCGGACACTATTTATAAGATCTTCCATACGGGAGAGGAGGATCTTACGGATTATACCTATGATTTCGGGAGTGTCTTTATCAATAGAGAAACGCACAAGTTTATCCCGGAAATCGTTACCGTGTACAAAAGCAGCAGTTCTCTTATCAATGATGAGGTCGATGTTATAAACTGTACACTTGGACGCTCCATTCCGGATGGGTTTGAACGGATCTCAGGAGTTGAGTTTTCTAGTATAATGTCAGGAAGTGTTTCCAGGGAGGGAGCGGATACGGTGCTTCCGAACGTGGATAGGGCTCCTTCAAAAGATGGTTCTCCGGCGTATGAGTTCCGTTACTCGGACTTCCGACCATATAAACTTCTCGAGATATTTCCTTATACAACACCGGTCGTGCTGGTGGGATCTGCTATATTAGGCCTTCTGCTCGGACTGGTTATCTCGGTGATCCTCTATCACAGAAGAAAAACGGTCTGGGAGATCTTCGACTACCGGAAAAAGACGACAGAAGCGATGGCGCACGATCTGAAGACGCCGCTGGCAGCAATCTCGGCATACGCAGAAAGTATGGAGGGCGCTACGGAAGAAGAGCAGAATTCCTATGCGGAAAAGATCCGGGAAAATGTATCGGAGATGAACCGGATGGTCGAGAGTATCCTTCAGTTTTCCAAGAGTGAAAAAGAAACGCATGCTGCCGAAACGGTATATGTGGATATGGAAAAGATGGTCCGTGGATCTATTTCGAAATTTGAAAAACTTTTCGAGGTGAACGGGATCCGGACAAATGTCACTGTGGATTCTCCATGCGAGATGCTCACGGATGAAGTGATGCTCCGTCAGGCCGTGGAGAATATAGTAGGAAACAGTGCGAAATACGCATCAGAGGATTCTGAAGTGGAGATCCGGATCTCTTCGGATAAAGTGATTTTTAAGAATAAAACAGATGAAAAGATCGAGGATGCCGAGTCGCTGAAGAAGCCTTTCGTTAAAGGCGAGAGCGCCAGAGGCGAAATCGGGACAGGACTGGGATTATCGATCGCAGATAATAATCTTCGCGCCCTCGGATATGATCTGAAACTAAGTTTTAACGACGGATGGTTCACGGCAGAGATACTTATCTCCCTATAAGTTGTCGGGGAATATGGTTGAGTTTCGACCTACCTGCCGGATCTCCTGAAATGGTATAGTGAAAAAGGAAACAATTCTTGATTAGATGGAGGTTTTTGACTATGCCGATGATGGAGCGCCCGGCCGTGGTGGAAGTAAACGGCGGTAAGTACTGGGAAAATGAATTTTCGGATTTTTACATGAAGGTCTTCGTACCGGATACGGATATCGACGGACAGACCAATAACTATACATTTCGAGCTCCGCTTCTTCTGGTATTCGAAGAAGAGAAGATGGACAGAGATGCGGAAGTTGAATTTGCAAAGAAGACCGGTCTTTCGAAGATCGCTTCGCGTGTGGATAGCAGCGTGAGCTTCGTCTATCCGAAGGCAGAAGGCGGATGGGAAGGCGCAGATGAGAGCTTCTACGCATCGGTCATCGCGGAGATCAAGATGATCCCTGTATATAAAGACGGCATCGTCGAGAACTTCAACTTCTTCACGCAGACCTTTGAAGGATTCTTTGCCAGAGGAGCGATCTTCCGTGCGGATATCTACAGCTTCGGAAAGTCCGCAGATTATGTTGCAAAGAATCTTCTTAAGACCCTTCAGGGACAGTATCTCTGGGGTCCGGGTGAGATCACGCCGGCCATGTGCTCCATGGAGAATCTGAGCGTCGTTCCGGATGTGGAAAGAAAAGATATCGCGATCCTGTCTGTCGGCAACAGCGCGGAAGTAAACAGTGCTTTTGAAGGATGCGAAAACCTTCTTATCAAGGAGGCCGCAGAGTATATCAAGGACTTCGATTCGTTCGTATGGAAGTTCAAGATGTGGTGCGGGAAGATCGAATTCGAACCGGATTTCCCGGCGCTGGGTATGACAGAAGATGTCGGATCAGTGCTCGTAAAGACATCGGAAGACAATGAGTTTATCCCCGGAAAACCGGAAGAACACAAGGTCGGATATTTCGCATACTACAATAACAATATTTTCGATAACGGGCCGGTACCGCTGGTATTCGGCTGCCATGGCGGCGGAGACTCCTCGATGTACCTGACATTTGTCGCGGAGTGGTGGCGCATCGCACACAAGTACGGATTCCTCTTCGTATCGATCGAGAACCATCAGTTCGTCACGGCAACGGAAGCGATCGAAGTCATCGAAGGATTGAAAAAACGCTACAGCATCGATGCGAAACGCATCTATGGCACGGGATTCTCGATGGGCTCCGGAAAGACATGGGATCTGTTCCAGGAGTATCCGGAAGTATTCGCAGGCGTGATGCCGTGCAGCGCGCTTTTCCCGGTATATACGACCTTCTTCGGAAAACCCTGCAAAGAGAATATCAATAAGACCGTGCCGGTCCCGGTATTCTATTCCGGCGGTGAGAAGTCGCATCTTCCGGAGCTTCCGTTCCAGGCGGATTCGTCTCTCGAGCGTGTGCAGTATCTGGCAGGTGTCAATAAACTGAAGAAGAACTTCGCGGATCTGAAATTCGAAGAAAAGGATTCCTGGGAGGATCCGATCTGGGGTGTGCCGGGGGACCGCATTGAGAAAGCCTATGACGAATCCCGCGACGATACGCTGACGATCCACTACTTCGACAGTGAGGACGGGGTGTGCCGGACCGCGCTGGCAAGTGTCGGGAACCAGATCCATGAGTGCCGCCACCACAGCTGCGAAGAAGCGTGGAAGTTTATCAGCAAGTTTACACGCTGATGATGCGGATTTCCTCGGATTAGTGTAGAATACACTTGCGAAGCATAAGACTTTGCCGGAGGAGAAATAACGATGAAATACACGATGGAAATCGCGGGACTCAAGAGAGATCTCCCGCTCTGTGCGATTACCGATGACCTGTATATTGCCGCATTTATCTGCTTTGGAGATGCGGAGATCACGACCGCGTGTGCGACGGAACTTCTAAAGCTCGTCCCGCGCGAAGAGTATGATTACATTTTCACCGCCGAGGCGAAAGGTATCCCGCTGGCCCATGAGATGGCGCGCCAGAGTCATGCCAAGAAGTATTTCGTCGCAAGAAAAGGCATGAAGACCTATATGCCGGATCCGATCTGTGTCGAGGATGAATCGATCACGACCAGAGGTGTGCAGAAGCTCTATCTCGGACGAGACGATGCAGACATGATCCGTGGCAAGCGTATCCTGATCGTCGATGACGTTATCTCGACGGGCGGATCTCTCCATGCGATGGAAAAGATGATCGAGATGTGCGGCGGCACCGTTACCGGCAAAGTCTGCGTACTTGCCGAGGGCGACGCACAGAAAAGAGACGATATCAAGTTCCTGGACGGCATCCCGCTCTTTAACTCGAAGGGAGAACCGATCGGGAAGTAATAACCGCTTTTCTTCCTTGTGAAAAGCACTTGTAAGTCAGGTAGGTGATCTTATGCCGGTTTTAGCGTCATTTATGGTCCCGCATCCGCCCCTCATCGTTCCCGAAGTCGGGCGCGGCGGGGAAAAACAGGTCGAAAAGACGATCCGTTCCTATGAGAGAGTCGCCGAGGAGATCGCTTCACTTCAGCCGGAAACGATCATCATCACAAGTCCGCATGCGACACTTTATGCCGATTATTTCCATATCTCCCCGGGCAAACATGCGAAGGGTTCCTTTGCGGGTTTTCGTGCGCCGGGCGTGAAATTCTCTGAAGACTATGACGAGGATCTTGTCGATAAGATATCTGAGATCGCGTATTCCGAGGACTTCCCCTGCGGCACACTGGGGGAGGAGGAACCGGAACTCGATCATGGCACGATGGTGCCGCTGTGGTTCATCCGGAACAAATATAAAGGCGGGAAGATCGTGCGTATCGGTCTTTCCGGACTTCCACTCACCGACCACTATAAACTGGGAATGATTCTGTCCCGGGCCATTGATGCGCTGGGAAGAAAGACCGTGATCGTCGCCAGCGGAGACCTGTCCCACAAACTTCAGGACTACGGACCATATGGATTTGCGAAAGAAGGACCTCAGTATGACGAGCGTATCATGGACGTCATGGGGAGAGGTGCTTTTGGCGAATTATTCGGATTCGACGAAGCCTTCTGCGATAAGGCGGCCGAGTGTGGTCACCGCTCTTTCGTCATCATGGCGGGTGCCTGGGACGGAAAGAAAGTCCGAGTCGAGAAACTTTCCCACGAAGATGTTACCGGTGTCGGATACGGGATCTGTACTTTCTATCCGGACGGTGATGAAAAAGATCCGGAAAGAAGATTTCTGGAGATCCACCTGAAAGAGAAAGAAAAAGAGATCAAGGAACAGATCGCGTCGTCGGATGAATATGTCCGGCTGGCAAGAAAAACGATCGATACCTATATCCGTACCGGCGAAATAATAAAGCCGGAAGAGAAGGATCTTCCGGAGGATCTGACAGGACGAAGGGCGGGTGCTTTTGTATCCATACATAAACAGGGAAAACTCAGAGGATGCATCGGCACGATCGGACCCACAGAGAAGAACCTGGCCCGTGAGATCGTGAGAAATGCCGTCAGCGCGAGCACGAGAGATCCGCGTTTCGACCCGATAAGAGAAGACGAATTGCCGTGGCTCGAGATCAACGTGGATGTGCTCGGCGAACCGGAAGATATTGATTCGGAAGATCAGCTCGACGTCAAACGCTATGGCGTGATCGTCTCCACGAGAGACGGAAGAAGAGGACTTCTGCTGCCGGATCTCGACGGTGTGGATACGCCGGAGGAGCAGGTGTCGATCGCGATGCATAAGGGCGGGATACAGAGGCATGAGAAGTACTTCCTGCAGCGTTTCGAAGTCGTCCGCCATATCTGATTCAGGAGGAAAAGATGACGAAGTGTCATGTGTGTTTCCGGCAGTGTGATCTGAAAGAAGGTCAGATCGGATTCTGCGGCGCGCGTATCTGCGCCGGCGGAAAAGTCACTGCGTCAAACTACGGACGCATTACTTCGCTCGCACTTGATCCCATCGAGAAAAAACCGCTGCGCCGTTTCTTCCCCGGAACGAAGATCCTCTCAGCCGGATCTTACGGATGTAATCTGAGATGTCCGTTCTGCCAGAACAGTGAGATCTCCTGGGGGGAGGAGGCAAAGGAATTTGCCGATACCGCAGATACACTCGCGCCGGATGTTCTTGTCCGGGTCGCGGAGAAGTACAGAACCGAAGGAAATATCGGCATCGCGTTCACGTATAATGAACCGCTCGTGGGCTATGAATTCGTGAGAGATACTGCGAAACTAGCGCATGAAAAGGGCATGAAAAATGTCCTTGTCTCCAATGGAACCGCATCGGAAGAGGTGCTCTCAGAGATCCTTCCTTACATCGATGCGATGAATATCGACCTCAAGTGTTTCAGTGAAAAGACATACCGTGAAGTGCTCGGCGGGGATCTCAAGATGACGAAAACCTTTATCTCTGAATCCGCGCGAAAAGCACATGTCGAGGTGACCTGCCTGATCGTCCCCGGGATGAATGATACGGAAGAAGAGATGCGTGCACTGTCGTCCTGGATCGCATCGCTGGAAGATGAAAAAGGAAACACGATCGGCGATACGATCCCGCTTCACATCAGCCGTTTCTTCCCGAGATTCCACATGACCGACCGATCCGCCACCGATGTTGACGTGGTCTATTCCCTCGCAGAGATCGCCCGCGAAAAACTAAAGTACGTATATACAGGAAACTGCTAATTAACTTGCGAAAAAGTGAAAAGCTTTCGACGTGCCTCCGCAGGCGAAGCCGAGGACCAGCACAAGAAAGCTTATTCACTTTTTGTGAGTTTTATTTTTTCGGTGTAATCTTTTCTGTTTTTGCGGGGAGCCTGATCATGGCGAAGAACGCGATCCCGACGCCGATGGCGCATACGGCCGTTCCTGTGATGAGCATCGGACGGATACCGAAGTTGTCGAGGATCACGCCGCTTAATAGATTTGAGAACACGCCACCCATCGTGATCGCAGAGGTGACGAATGCCTGTCCTTTTACCTGATCATGATCTGTCATGGTCTTACTGACATAGTAAGCTGCGGCCGGGATAAAGACGGCGTAAGCGAAGAGCTGGCAGGACTGGCTTATGTACATATGTCCCATATTCGTCGAGAAGATCAGGATGATGATCTTGATAAGAAATGCCACTCCCGAGAACAGGAGAAGTGCTTTTGAAGTGAACTTCTTGAGGATCAGTCCGATGAGCGCCATGACCGGAAGCTCGAGGATCGCCTGAAGGAAATTGGCATAGCCCAGTTCTTTTTCCGCACCGCCGAGATTTCGGATGATCTGGATCATGAAGTCGTTGATCATATTGTGGGCGAAGAAGAAGCATACTACGCCAACCAGAAAAAGTGAGAATGCGGGATAGGTCTTGATGAAAGCGGGAAGAGAACTGCTCCGCGAACCGTCTTTTGCCGCGCTTTCCGAAGCGGATGCGCCCGTATTTTCCGGCTTTTTAAATGTGAATACCAGGATGGCGGAGAGGACCATCACGATGATGTTGATGTAAAGAAGGATACGGATACCCTGCTCCTCGATGAGTCCGCCGATAAATGCGGAAGTGACCGCGAAACTGGCCGAACCTAAGCCTCTGGCAAGACCATACATGATCCGGCACCCCGCTTTCTGATATTCGAAGCAGAGTGCGGTCATGACCGGCTGATACGCGAACTGGATCATGTAGATGAGAGCAAAGACCGGGAAGATCACGAGTTTGTTATTCGTGCTGAAAAGAAGAATGACTGATCCCGCAAGGATCGTCATGACCGAGATCAGGATGAAGCGCCGGTTCGTCAAAGCCCCCTGTTTGTCGATGATCCCGGCGATCACCGGCTGAACGATGGCGGAAAGGATATTGGCGATGGCTAAAAGCACACCGACTTCCGTATTCGAAAAACCGTTGCCGAGAAGGAATACGGCGGCACATGCGTGGATCGTGCAGAACGCAGCGAAGTAGGTCGCGTTGATGAGTATATACCGGATCGTCCAGAGGATGCCGGAGGAACGTGCGGGTGTCTTTTCGGATGCCATAAACAGGGCTCCTTTTTATGTTTTAAGTTGATTATATCACGCGCCGGAAACATCTGTTATTCACATGTTTTCCACCGAATGTGGAACAATTGTGAATAAATTTGATAAAAAGTGTTGCAAAATTGTGAACGACATGCTATATTGCGCGTGTGAGGATATTAGTCCGCGTATTTTGGGGGTTGGACGCGGAAGAATTTCTTTGGTGGAGGTATGTCATCCGTGAACAAGGTATCCTCATATCGTCAGAAGATGATGGGTCTAATTCTGACAATTTCTTTGCTTCTTAGTTTTCTCCCTGCATCCAGGCTCCTTGCTGACGGAACACAAACACTGAATGTCGAGTCGTATTCGGCATGTGCTTTTCAGAATGACTTGAGCCTGGTGTATTACTACAAGATCAAATCGCCGGGTGATTTTACCAATATCCGCCTTCGTGTGGCGTATCAGAGATTCGATTATAACAACCCGGGTGCATATACCTGGGAGACCAGTGATATCCGTGACTATACCTATGATCCGCAGACACAGATGTACCGTTTCGTATTTAAGGGTATCGCCGCGGCGGAGATGGGAAATACCGTCCGTACCGCGTTCTGTGCAAATATCGGGAATCAGGCATATGCGAGTCCGGAGCAGAGATTCAGCATCAAGCAGTATGCGGAGAAGATCCTGGAACTG
>JAEEGL013291361.1_pt1 | contig 23663 bp, 19 predicted proteins | sample 9134231 | NCBI WGS metagenome assembly JAEEGL01 (sample SAMN16246548, study PRJNA631951) | gut metagenome | biome: gut microbiome; feature: rumen; material: fiber-attached | host: Bos | place: Iran: Karaj | collected 2018-10 | reverse complement strand
GAAAAGCTAACTAACAGATATGATGCAAAAGATCTTCATCACGAGTTTATAGTATCAGATAAACCAAAGAGCGGCAACGAAACAATCTTTTATTCAGTAGACAGTATCTGGCAGGCAATAGATAAGAACAAAAAAATCTGTTTCAAATACTTCTATTACGATTTATACAGAAAAAAGGATCTAAAGAATAACGGCAATGTGTTTGAAATAAGCCCACTTTCGCTCCTTTATGAAGAAAAGAATTATTATCTTCTTGGATATGATGAAAAAGCGGATAAATTGAAGCATTATCGCGTAGACCGTATGCTTAATGTTACTGTCTCGGAGAAGAAAAGAGAAGGCACTAATACTTATACAAAAGAAGAACTAGCCGGATATACAAAAGGCGTATTCGGTATGTATCACGGCGAAATGACAAAAGTTACTCTTCGTATGACTTCAAACTTTAATAATGTTATATTTGATCGTTTTGGTATAGATACTCCGCTTCAAATATCAGATGACAGAAGTCATTTTGATGTTACTTTACCTATTCAGGTAAGCAAACAGTTCTACGGTTGGGTGTTTGGGTTGGGTAAAGATGTAGAAATCCTATCTCCCAAGTGGGTTAGAGAAGAATTGAAACAAATATGTAATGATGTTATTAAAACAAACGAATGATAAAGACGGCAGCCTTTAAAGGTTGCCGTCTTTAAAATTTTCAATACCCATTATTTCTATTAAATCGCTGAGGGATTTATCATACTGTGCCTTACTTATTGCATTGCGCTCAAGAAACAAATCTAACGTATGTTTCTGACGGATAAAAAGGTCAACCTTATTATCTTCAGGAGTTAATGAGCAAAAGCCATTATTATTCATTTTTGTTCAGGCATATATTTTTGCTTCCACGCTTTTTTGTACGCATATGTTCCCTCTGATAAATCAGTGTAATCAAAATCAGTTTTCATTTTTCCTTTTGAATCAACCATAAAAGTCATATTAGACCATTTTTTCTTCAGTCTATTTCTCTCGGGTTCTATAATTTCATTTAAAGTCTCAAAAGAAGAAAGAAGTTTATCCTCATCAATTTCAGGTATATCAAAACACTTAATATACTTACCATTAACACATTCAAAAAACTCGAAAGAATATGAAGCCTGACCATATTCAAAGTATGCAATTATTTTTTCCCATCCAGTTATTAAATACTGGCTAATCTCGTCAAATATTTTTTGATAGACTATATTATTAATCATTTGTTTTCACTTCCATTCAAAAAATTTACCACTGTTTTTTCTCCATCAATTGTGTATGAAACTCTGAAAGATGAAGGTCGATTGGAGTTGTCATTATAAATTGGCTCAACTTTCAAATAAACATCTTTTCCGTCTTTTACTGCATCGGCTAATGTTGTTTCCATTTTTTTATAATCGCCTTGGTTTAAATTTGCATCCATAGGCACAAGATTCTCTAATTCACCGCTACCGTTAAACTGATCTCCGATAAGATGACCTCTTTGATCATTTTCTTTCTGATCGCCCTTACCGACTTTTTCCATATTGTCCGGCATATCTTTTCTGTCTGGGTGATCTTTTACCTGAAGTTTACCCTCAGCTGAAGTAACACGCCCTTCGGAATCGGTTGTGTATTTGTAATCATTTTTTGTGAATTCGTTATTCGGAACCAAATCATCGTTTATGCGATAAGGTTCCCCGTTATCATCGTTGTAAACTTTATCTGGGCTGCTTGTTTCATCGGCATCAATCCTCTTTTCCGGGTCATACTCCTGAGAATTATTCTCGGGAGTTTCATTTTTTTCGGTTGCATCGATTCTCTTATCCGGATCAAAGGTATCGCTGCCGATTTCACTCGGTTTGCTGACTTCACTTATCTCAGTCGGTTTTGCTAAACTCTCTATTCCCATTATTTCACCTCTTACTTTATTTTGAAGCCTTCTTTAATAATCTGCTTTGCTTCATCAGGGTTTTCACGCAAACTGATAAGGAACTTATATATTCCGAGATAATTCATAAACGGAGCCATGTTTTGAATATCTTTTGAGGAGTAACCCTCAACTGCAATCGGCTCATCGGGGAACGAATCGTTTTCTATACAGTAAACAAATTCGTTTTTAATATCATCATATTTGGCGATATCTTTCCGGTTTTTTTCTGCAACTGCGCTGCTTTGACCCAGAACCTCAAGAAGATATTTATTGACAGAATCCATCAATTTTCACCTCCGTTTATAATTGAAACTTTCTCTTTTACCTGATTTGCAAAAGCATAAGCTTCCGATTCGACAAGCTGATTTCGATAACCGAAATAGTCATCGCATGGGCGGATATAGTTTGCATAATTCAAAGCGTAAAGATAATCCTGATATGTTTCGGGATTAAGCGCATGCTGGAATTGATATGCGTGTCGCATTTCATGCACGATGGTATCAATCATTTCCATAGGATCATCCAAAAACTTTTCGTTTAAATACAGCTTGTTCTCTTTGCCGTTATAGCCGCCATACGTCATATCATCCTCGGAATAATATTCAATTTCCGGTATTTGTTCCAACTTTAACAAATCGGCAAAACAATTTACCAGCTCTTTAATATATTCTTTTTTCAAGGAATCAGGTAAACTTTGCCATTCTTCAAGTTTAAAATGCTTGACTGTTTCAATGAAAGTCGGATTTATTTCAATATAATTTAATTCATTAAACGAATACTTATCAAACCCGAAAAAGACGTTTTTTAAATCTTCAAGGAACAGCTGCTCGGGATCGATTCTTTTATCAGGATCAAACGGCTTTATTTCAGCCTGTCTGAACAAGTCGGTTCCCTCAACACGTTTATCGGCATCAAAGGATTGACCGCTTAATTCCATAAAGCTGTCTGCTAAAGAACCTATTCTTTCAAAGTTCATACCAGTCTGCCCGTCCTTGACCATTTTTCAAGAGAAGCGCTGTCATTCAGTTCATTGAGAACGCGCTGGGTTATAATGCCCTGAATTATATCTCGGCGCACCTGGTCCTGTATTGTTATTTTGATGTTGTCAAGAAGAACCTGTTCCGCTGCTTTAGTCCATTCAACGGTCTCATTTGTTTCGGAATAAGATTCCTTAACTGCTTCATAAACTTTGGGGAACAAGGCAGACATAATCGGAGCGAGTTTTGTCATTCTCGGCTCTTTTGCGGGTTTATCAAGCATTTTGAGAATTGAAACGCAAATTGATGAAGGCAGATTAAAATCATTGAGTTTATCTTTGGCTTTTAGCTGTGCTTCGGCGTCAAGCTTCGTTCCGTTGCTGAGAATCTCGGCTATTTCCAATCTGCTGTCATAATCTGTTGCAGCAACATCTTTTTCCGCAAAATTGTGCTCATAAGGCCTAACATCCGACTCGTATTTTTCAATTTTGCAAAGAACGGGCTGAATCCATTCATTCTGATAAACCGCACCTACACCGCAGGGGAGTTTCGCAAGCTCGGTAATCTGGTCATCATCAAGGTTTGCCGCCCTGCCTACAAGCTCACGGTCGGAAAGATCGGGCAGTCTCATAATAATCTTTGTGTTGGTGTTTCTGATTGCCGCCATATCAAGCAGTCCGGGCGCCTGGTCGGCAATAATAAATCCTTCGCCGTAGGTTCTCATTTCAGCTATTGCGTTTGAAATCATTTCAACGCTTTTGCCTGTAAGATTGGAAGAATCGGAAGATATCTCCGCCGAAGTGCGTTTGAGAATGTTGTGTGCCTCTTCAAGAACGGTAATGTGCTTAAGCTCAGCATTGAGTCCGTTTCTTGACGACATTCTGTATTCCTGAAGTTTCAAGACAAGCATACCCATTATCAGCGATTTGGTTTCCATAGAACCGACACGGCTGATGTCCGCAATTACATTTTTATCAAACAGATCGGCGCTTGCAATTTCATCATCAGTGAAAATCATGCCGTATATGCCGTTGGTCAGCGACTGCAGACGGGTAAGCAGAGAACCTTTATATGCTCCTTTATTTTCGGCATCATACTCACTGGTGTCAATTATCGCCTTGACATTTCTTGCAACATCGGCAAACGAAGGATAATAACTGCTGTCATATCTGTTCTCCGAGGTGATAAGATTCCAGCCACAGTCTTCATAGGATTTTTCTACGGCGTTTTTGAGAACGGCGGGCATTGCAGCATACATCGGCCAGCAGACATTGAAAATTTCAACAAGGCGGTCAATGTGCTCAAGGACATGAATATCATCGGGAAAACTGAACGGATTCAGTTTGAGAAGAGGCGTTTTTGCGGGATTTGTTCCGTAAACGCTTACATCTCTGTCATTTCCAAACACGTCTTTGTATTCACCCTTTGCGGGCTCGACCACAAGGAATTTAACACCGTTTTCTTTTGCTTTATTCAGTATTTGATAAACCGTGTTGCTCTTACCTGAACCGGTGCTGCCGGTTATGAATGTGTGCGAGGCAAGCGACTGCAATGAAAGATTAACCTCTGTGTTCTCGGTGTGATACATATGGAAGACTTTGCCGAGCATAAAAGATTTAGTGTTGGCGTTATCATCAAATGTAGAAATGTTTCTGCCGAATTCCGCGCATTCAAACACGGGAAGACCTGCAATCGATTTATTGGGGAAGTTCAATGAATAAGCAAGTTCTTTCCCCGCGAGGGCAGTTGTTGCCGTAACCACAGACGGATAAACATAATAAGTGTTGTCTCTTTCGGTAATTGCAGGATTTAAGCCGAAAAGCGGCTGCCTTAATTCACGAAGATAATTGCAAATCTCTTTAGCGTCGTTGCTTTCTTCACCCATATCACCGCGCCAGAGGTTAATGGCAGACTTAGACATAAATGACTCTTCGCCTTCGGTAAGGGCGATATATGAGTGCGCAACATTTGAGGCAACATTCTGATCTTCGCTCATAATGTAAGCGGCAAAATCCCACATGCCCATTGCGGTGCTCTGCTCATAGCGTTTCATCTGGTTTTCAAGCAGTTCAAGCGCGTGTTTAATGCCGTAGTTTTCAAACGTCTGCGAAATAGATTCATTTTTACCTATTGTAGCCATAACATTTGAAGAGCGGGCAAAGTTGGCACCTATGTTTGCGCCAAGGTTTGTAGCTTTTGATATACCTTCCATTCTGGAAACAGATTTAGAAACCGCATGACCCAGTGAATTAGCAAGAGATTTGCCGACTTGATCTGTTATTGTTTTAGCTGTATTTTTAGCGGTGGTTTCTGTAACATTTTTAATTACTGTTTTTCCAAAGGAATCTGATTTGCTTTTTCCTGACATATCCGCATGCGAATATCCAATATTTGCTATAAATGAAGCACCGCCATTTGTGGTGTCAGTTTCAGAGGTGTTTGTTCCTTCTTGATGTGTACTGGTATTGCTTTCACCAGATGTTTCAGAAGTTGATACGGATTCTCCTTCAGTATTTCCTTCTGAATGGCTACTGGAGTCTGTTTCAGTTGTATTCTTTGAATCGGTGGTTCCGTCAGTGTTTGTTATTGATGAATTCGTTCCGTTCTGAACTCCTGCGCTTGCGCCTACGTTAATACCAACAGTAGCCGATGAACCCTCTGTGGAGGTTTCCTGGTATGTAAACTGAGTTGACCATGAAACATAGGGCTTAAGACCCGAATAAATCTCAGAAAGTCTGTTTTTCCTCTCTTCAACATCCAAAATAGGTGTTGCAAGAAGAATGATTGTATATTCTTTTTCGGGCGAATCGGGGACAATACCATCAAGAAGTTTTTCAATTGTCTGGCTGATAAACTTCTCAGATTTTTCAGCGGGGATATTTGAAGCGGTAGCAACAGAATAATTTATTTCATCCTTTAAAATGCCGAGTTTGCCGCGGTTCATAATGCCTGAAAACTCCGAGCCGGGGAAATTTCCCTTCAGTGCTTCACGCAGTCTGATTACATAGTTGTCAACTTTAACATTGTCATCTGCGTTATTGGTATTTGTTACAGCAAGAAAGACTTCGGTTTCTTTACATGTTCTGTGAAAAATCAAAGCAATATTGCAATTTTCATTTGAAAGCACATCGTAAACATTTATAAGTTTTTCAATGCTGTTTTCTTTTTTATCGGTAACCCATTTTGTGATATTAAAATATCTAATGTTATAGGTAGTATTAAATTTTCCTCCATATTCAGCTTCCCTGGCAACAGGAGTATATAACTCCTTCAACTGCGGCAAATACGCATTAAAGACTTCAACACTGCTCGCAGCAATCAGCCTCATTGTGAGTTCCTGCGCCGCTTCATCTGTCGGATCGGGTTTCTCGGATAAGTATGCTACTCTTTTATTATCAATGTTTTCTAACTGCTGCGGGCTGAGAACGGCAAGCTTTGCGACTTTATCCGCAGCTTTACCGCCAACCTTTGTAACTAACGATTTAACTCCCATTTTTTCGGCAACCTCCTAAATCAATTATGCTTCTTTCCACGAAATCATTTCGGATATTTTTGAAATACCATTGTTCAAAAGCGACTGTTTTTCTTCAAGAGAGGTTATTTCCTTTATAAGCTTATCAATCAGAAGCTGTTCATCACGCAGAATCTGATTGTATGAAACAACATTCTCTTTCAGTTTTGAAAGCAGCATTCCGAGCCAGGCACGGAAACCGGACGCATGATCGCTGTTTGTGTTGTTGACAAGGTTTTCAAGAAAATCACCGTATTCCCTTGTATACACATTAGCCAGCTTTTCGAGTTTCAATCTGACATTATCCGAGAAAAGCAGTTTTTTCTTGAAATTGTCAATAGTAAAGAGTTCTTCCGCTTTATTCTCAGACAAAACAAGTTCGGGGAATTCCAGAATGATATTTGACAACTCAGCAATCTCGTCTTCATTGATTCCGCGTGAATCGGAAACTACATTTTGCAGCAGTTCTCTTGCTGCCTTTGTTTTTATATTCCAGTATTCTATGGAGTGCGCGTTAATTACTTTCTGTGCTCTTTCGGTCTTTTCCCCGTAGAGGTCAATTATTCTTTGAAGAAGAGTTTCGGATGCTTCTTCGGATATCTGGCGTTCAACATCTTTAAATTCGTCGATATCCTCTTTTGCCGCCTTGCGATTCTCAGCAAGGGTTTCGTTGAGTGCCTTAACAGCATCTTTATTAAGTTTTTCCTTTAAAACATCCTTTGAGTTTTCGAAGAGGTTTGCGAACACTTTTTTCTGAGAAGAGGACTTTTCGGACTTCAGTCCTTCATAGTTTTTCTCCAGTTTCAGTCGTTCCGTTATTTCTTTAAGCTGTGATTCAAGATCGTTCTTCTTAATCTCCGACTCGCAGGAACTGACTGTGCTGGACATAGATACCGGGTAATTGTTGCTTGCGCCATCAAAGAATTCTTCGCCGGAAGTTTCAAGTTTTTTAATCAGGTCTTCTTTATGCTTGTTGAACAGATCAATGCTATTGGTCTTTCGGGTTTCAGCATCATTCTTCTTTGTGGTAAGTTCATCAACTGTTTTATCAAGAATGCTGTTCAGAAACATCTGCGACTGAGTGCATTTATCATAAGAAGAATATTTCTTTGCGAATGTCAGAATATCGTTTTCAATGCAGAACAGACCGCTGTTTGCATATATCAGATTTGTCTGCGCTTTAGCAGAAGATACTGCCGCCTTTTTTAACTGACCGGGCATAATATCGTATAAATACAAAGACTTATAATATTTATCTGCAGGATCGGAATAGTTCGGCTTTGCTTTTTCAAATGTTTCAGAACTGTATTCATCAATGAAGTTCCCATTATTCTTTGAGCCCAAGCCCATAAGGGAAGAAACGAAATAAATACCGCCGGAATATAGACTTTTTGGAATAAACAATCTTAATGTTTTGCGTTCGTCGGCTTCGGAAAATCCTTTCGGAGGCAAACCGGCAACATCCGCTTTGTTGACAATTATCATTGCAAAGCGGTTATCGAGGTTATCTATGCTGTTGAAGATATTGAATAATCCCTCATTGTCGGTCGTGTCAAGTTTGCTGTATTCCGAAACAAAAACAGGAATTCCGTTTGACATGCCGGCCATTGCTTCTTTAAGCACTTCAAGGTGTTTTTTGTTTGAGACGGAGTTTGAACCGGGAGTGTCAAACACCATAAACGGGATGTTTGAATTGTTGGTTATATAGGAATTGAAGAACACTTCAACCTCAATCAGATTGCCAACCAGGTCGGCATCATCGTCAACCGAAAAATCGTTAATAACGGTCAGCGCATCATAAATGTTTCTGATAAGGTTGTTATCTTCCGAATCATCAAGTGCTTTTTTGATAAGCGAAGTTAGTTTATTGTCTTCTTCAAGCCCTTCAAAGTTGTAAGAAGCACCGTTAAAAACTATAACAATCGGTGAGCCGTCAAAATCGAATTTGACCTTAGCTGCGTTTTCGGATGCTGATTGTGTTATTTTAAAAATCTTTGCGGTTATCGGATTTTCACCGCTCGGAAGGATTTCCTTGCCGATTAAAGCATTAATGAATGTTGACTTGCCGGCGCTGTAGTTACCTATTACGCAAATGGGAATTACATCGCTTGACGCATCGGAGAATCTTTCCAAGTCTCCGGCAATTTTTTCAGACCCTATGCTGTCATTAATAATAGGATTCAGTTCTTTAAAAATGCCGATAATATCCGGTAATATTTCACGCGCATTTTCAATATATTTGGTTGACTGTTTAACGCTTATTTTGCCCTTATACTCATCGTCCGAGCATAAAGATACAAGTTCGTTATATTCATCATTTGTGCCTTCAAACACAACCTTTATCGGGCCCTCACCGTCATCATATTCACTGATGATAATATCAATTATCTCTTTGATTTTAAACGGGAAAAAACCATCAAGCAAATCGCTGCTGATGAGTTTGCTGTTTTCGTTATTAACAGCATTTACAGGCATCCAAGCATTTGATGAATCATCAAGCCTGAAAAAAGAAACCTTCTTTTCGTAAGGGTTACTTACAATTTTTACAACAGCCATAAAAATCCTCCACAAAATCTAAATGATTAAAAAGAATAACACAAGTGCCATCAGCACAATTATTACAAATAATGCAAGTTTCGCCCAGAGTTTTGTCAGGGCAACGAGAAGTTTGAACGAAATCACGAGAACCGCGATTGCAAGTAATACCAACATATTATCAGCTCCTTTGTGAGTGTATCTGCATTATACACTTCGGAGTCGATTATTTGGTGTGCCGTCAGCACAATTAAAGACTAAGCCCCAAAATCATGTCGATAAACTCTGTATCAGCATAGCGTAAATGTATCTTAAGGAAACTATATCGTTTTAAGATATTCTCTTAAATATTTAAATGGAAAAGGAATTACCGTTAATTGTCCATTGTGGATCATGGTTGTACTCATAAGTGGTGCAATAATATTTGCATCTATATTTTCTTTATAGTTCTCAACACATCTAATATGGCTGGAATTATTAATATTCCATTTTAAGTTGCTTCCTATTGTGCCTACGAAGTAATATTGTTTATCGTCTTTAGACATGGTTTTAATATCTAAAACTGATGCAAACAATTCTTCTTTCATATCTTTGCTTCTCAGTTTAGTATTTCCTGCGGCTAATTCAGAATTAATCTTGAACAGTTCAGGCAACGTGATATATCCTGTGTCATAAATATATCCTAACGAATCTTTTTGTTTAATGATTCCTTCAACAGTTTTATCTTCGGCGTTTGCTTTGTCAAACAAATCTAGGCATTCATTGTATTCTGATGCCTCAAACAAATTGTTTGTTTGTTCTTTAATATCAAATCGTCCGTCAGGAAAAACATCCATAAAAAAGTATCTTTCACATTCATCAATACAGTGCGAAACACCGAAAGACACTTTTTCGGTAAGATTTAGCTTTTCCCAATCAAAAGCAGAAATCTTTGATTGTTTAAGATCGTTTTTGATTATGAGTTCGGTAACAATTGACTCAGCAAGTTGTTCAGTTTTTCCGGCAAAGTCTTCGAGTGTCACATGTTGGATGGTATATCCAGGGATATGCTGCTTATACGGATCCCAGTCGCCCTCATAGAATTCTGCATTATGTATAAGGCGAATATTTAAGTGCTTTTTTGATAGCCTTTTACCTACAGAAATCTCAAGCCCATATCGGTCTTCTATAATCCTTTTTAGAGAGTCACAGAACGCAATTGAATAATTGTCTTCAATTCCGTCAATAATCTTTATCTTATATTTAGAAACTTGAGATTTTAGTCTTAACTTTTCTTCTTTGGCCGTTTCAGACAGGTAATTGAACGATTCATATTCTTCAATTGTTTCAAAGTCAATTGAAGCAAAATCCTTGTATTTCTGATTAAAGGCAATTACGGCGTTGGCAATTATGCTTAACTTGGATTTATCATAATTGTATATATCAAAAAAAGGCCTGTTCGTTTTTTTACCGTCAATCTGTCTCAATATAAAGCTGTTACAATCTTTATCTGACGGAAGCTTCCGACTGATTGTATATTTTCCGGTCTTTCCAATAACATATTGCGGGTATTCTTCAAATTTCTTTTTAGAAAAAGTTATTTTGCTTTTGTATTTTACTGATGTAAATGTTCTGACATCAAATTTTAAAACATAATCCGAAGTAATTTTTAACTCGAGACATACTATCTGTTTAGTGTTTTTATTATCGCCGGTAATACCATGAATAATCCAAGAGGGATTATAGCAAAATAAGCGGCCGGTTAGGTTGCTTGCTCTTAGAAGTTCCGATTCATAAGAACCAATAGCATTAAATAAAAGCTGTAAAGTGATATAATCTTCGAGCGCATAACATTCAATTTTAGAAATTGTAATGTTTTCGGCTTCGTCTGTTTCGCTTATTGCTTTTTTCAGATTCATCTTACTGTCGTTACTCTTCTTCATCAAAACATAGATGCACTTTCCAGAGTAATAATATATTGACAGTATCTTGTCGCTTAATTCCGGAGAATCGAGAATGTATGCTCCGCTGTTAAAATGCTTTTTACTTGTTTTAACAGCAAACAAATCATATTTTTCTGAAAATATTTCTTTATCTAATTTGAAAACAATTTTATTTGTTTTAATCGGTGGTTGCATTTATAAACTCCCTGATTGAATCCCAAGATTCTTGGTTTATATAAGTATGAGTTCCATCAAATTTTAATAATGAAGGTATTTTTAAAATATCAACTTCATTAAAGCGTGTTTCGGTTGGATGAATATCTTTCTTAGAGATAACATTTGCTATTATAATGCGATGACATTCACATTTTTTAGCTTTGCTTGCAATTTTTTCAAGCATTGAAGCGTTCTCAAAGTCAGTTGAATCTCCCCAGTTTTTGAAATCAACATAAACGGCTTTGTCTTTAAGCTTATAGTCAAACAATTCAAATAACTCGGGATTATTTGTCTGTTCAAGATCATAGCCGTTGTAATGTGAGAACAAGAACAATCCGGCAACCTCGCCCAGTGCACCTTTATAAATATTGTTAAAAAGTGGTGGGCTCATAATGTACTTTTGCGGCACAAAACTTATACAGTAACCGTTTTTCTCAAAATGCTCTTTTAATGGCATGTACATCATTAAAGCATCAAGACGAGCCGCCTGTGATGAAACACGGTTTTTATGCTCACTATCCTTTGAAAATGAAACATCAACATTTTTATAATCTTCATCTTCTGAAAAGAAATAATGATTATCAACCTTTGGTAATTCAAAATAAAAATTGTGTGCCGGAAAATCACTCGCAAACTTTTTATATGATAAAGTGGGGTATTTTAATACAAGAGTACGTAATGAATTCCATTGCACTATCCTTTCAGAAGTCCAATCTTCATTAAGAATGTTGTTTATGAATCTATACACCTTTGATGAGGTGAGATTTGCCGCATTACAGTATTCTTTTTGAGAAAGATGTTGGTCAGAGTTTTCGATGGTGCTTGCCAGTTTTAAGAATTCTTTGTTAAGGCTTCTGCCATCGATAACGGAATTGTCTATACAACCTTTTATTCTGCTGTCGGCATAAATATAAATGTTTTTTCGTTTATTGTTTGTTCTGCAGATTCGACCTATTGCCTGAATTATTATTTTAGTATGTAGAAGAAGAACGCTGTTTGAATTATATATATTTGCAGCATAATCTTCTTTTGATGTGTGACCATTAATATAAGTTTTAAATGCTTTTTTGATATGGGTTCTGCAATCGGCGATAGATAATTCGGAATATTCTTGAAGAAAATCAACATGGAAAAGATATTTTACAAAATCTTCTTCAGATAGATTCTCACCGAGTTGCACAAGAATATTAGTTGGTTTATCAATGTAAATTGCATCAAAGTCTTTTTCTTCAATGCCATTTTTTCTCCAACCGTTTGTTTTTATGATGCTATCTGATAATTCTTTAGGGATAGGATATTGAAGATTCTGTCCTGCTCCTATTGTTTGATAAACAGAAATAACAAACAGCTTTTCGCCTGACGATAAGCGCTTTATAATTTCATCCTTTTTCAAATCATATTCTGCGCCATCGAGCTGAACAACAGTTTTATCTGCTTTTATGGAAGGATTATACTTTTTAAGAATAAGAGTGAAAAGTTCAATAAGAACATCTAAATTTAATTGGGAATCGTACGGCCTCGGATGTTTTGTTAACACGCAAAGAAAAGACTGTATGTCATTATGAATCGCAAATTCTTTATATGCTAATGCAATTCTTAAATATCGTCTTTGATTATAATCGTTTGACTCGGAAACATTTGTTTTAACTCTTTCAAACGCCCAATTGCAAAGTTCATCATCTTCAAAAACATCATACCAGGACTCAACTGAATAAGCTTCATCATCATCCATGCCTAATAGTTTGGTATGGATGTTTATGTTTTTATAACCGACCTGATTATTTTCAAAATCAGTTTTTAATCGTGTCTTATCTTCTTCTGATATTTCTACAAATCTGCCTTGCATTTTGCATCGCAGATAGTCCAGATCATAATTGCCAATTACAGTGGGAATTGTAGCAGTTGCAGATATTCCAATCACTTTTGCTTTTTCACAAAACCTTAACAAGATCTTTTCTGGAGTTGTTCGGAACAGATACATAAGCATGCCAGACTGCATATCATGATTTGGATTGTCAATAAACGAATAATATCGAAAACCGTTCTGATAAAATGACAAATCAAAATCTGGTCCGGCGATGCCACCGCGTTCTTTGTGGTTATCCATAAGGATTTGCGTAGTGAGATAATCTTTGTATCTATCGCTTAGGTGGAAAAGGGAAAGAATCGTTCTTACAGCGGCTTCGTAGGTAAACTTATTATCACCGTCTTTGTGGTTTTCGTTCTTCTGCTGTAAATAGTTAGTCGCCAGTATATTTACCGATCCTCTGAACCAACCAACAAAGCCACGAAGTTTGCCAAGCAACGCTTGAATGTTATTCTTCTCACTAGTCGGTTTGTTATCTGAAAAGCTTATGTAATTAACGTTTTCAGTACTATTGTACCCGGAGGTTATAAATCTTTTATTGCCATCTAAAACTGAAACAAATCTATAATCCTGAAACAAAAAGTTTTTGGATTCAGAGATAGACTCTTCTGTTTTGTAAATTGAACGAAGAGAGAATTCGTTGCACAGTTTATCAGCTTTTTCTCTTAATTCTTCAAGAACACCGACTAGAGATTGATCCTTATACTGTCCCTCGCTACGCTGCTTTGAGGGTGTGGTTATTGATTTTGGAAAACTGTTTATTAAGAGCGCCGAATAGATAGCATTAAACAGGTCGAGATAGTCTATTTTGTCTCTCAACCCGTTAGTAATGATGTTATTTAGCATTGTTTCTTTAGTAGCGTCGAACTCGTCAATAAAAATGTAAGAACCGTTAATTATGTCAGAATTGTACAGCTGATATGATGGCTCCACAATCGTCGAATTTCTGGCAAGAAATTTGTCGACGCTCATAAATATAATCTGTTTATCTCTTGTGAAAACAGAAGGGTACAATTTACCAACCCACTGCCAATCCTTATCTGTCTTGATTGCTGTGAGTCGTTTTTCGACAGTAGAATACTTTTTTTCGAGTATATTCTCTAATGTTTTGCGAAATTCCGGCTCCGTTTTTGTCCTTAAATTTTCTTTGATTGAAGCGGCTATTTTTCTCAGATTAACATTGTTTTCCTGGTTCTTAATGACTTCAATATCATTATCAAGATGTTTGTATTCTTCGAGCTTTTTAAACTCGATAGGTATCTCTTTCTTTAATTCGACAGTGAAATTTTCAATCACAGAATCAGAGTTTGAATCTAAGAATAAAAACTTCTCCTTAAAGAGACTGAGTTTGCCGGCATTTTCAAAATGGTTTTTTAAATCTTCAATCGGCAGATTCTTTTTCAGTGTAGTAATAAAGAAGAATTTTTTGCTCTGGTTTTCAGGAAACTGGCTAGCATCAAAGATGTATTTTATGACATTATAAGTCTTGCCGGAGCCTGTTGACATGTCAATAAGCATCAGCCCGTTTTCTTGTTCACTTTTGCAAAAATTCTCAATTATCTGATACATTTTTAAACCTTTTATTTAGAATAATTAACGTATTTATTGAAGAACCTCGTTAATAATTTGAAGCATCTTCTTGTTATTGATCTGATCACGGAAATGAACTGTAAAACCATCCTCAGATAAATTTTTAAAGAAAACTTTTGCACACTCAATCTTTGCTAATTCATTTCCGCGTAGCACATCTTTTCCCTCAACATCTTTTGTTTCAATTACAATATTGAGTTCTTTTTCTCCGTTAGCCTTTTTAACCACATACATAAAATCGGGGCTATAATTTCCTCCGGTTATTGTGGGAATAGCAATACTGCTACGGGGAATCTTACCATATACTACAACTTCATCAATATCGGATAATATGTTTTCTTTTTCAAGAGGAGAATCATAGGCATATGCATCATATAAATATTTTGCACTCGGAGTGCCGTCTACAATTTTAGTTCCTATACGCCCTTGAGCGATATCTTCTCTTGGTGAACCATCTGAATAAGACAAAGCTGTTTCGCCGCGTTTTGAATTACTTTTAATATAACGGAATCGGCCTTGGAGATTTGATACTTTCCAATTCTGGAATTCTGCACAAAACGCACTGACAGTATTTTCATTTATATATTTTGAATCTATTGTTCCATACTTTTTACTATAAGCAATAAGTGCAGAATGAATAACTGTTATAGGAATGTTTGTTGCACGCATAATCCTGGAAAGAAAAGTTCCATACGGTATTTGGCGATTTACTGTGTATTGAACTCCGGTTCCGGTTGTCGTATTCATTTGATGCCCATCGCTTGTAATAATATCTCGGTTACTTGTCATAACAACATCGGTAAGAACTTCGGGCTTCTCGAATAGAGAAAGTGCAACCTTTTCCATATCCGTGTCCAAGTCTTGATCGTAGAACAACAAATACCTTTGATTGATTCTTTCCCAAAATTCACGGATTTCATTGTAAACAGCTTTCCGAATTTTTATTGGCTTCGATTTCTCTTTGTTTCTGTCTTGCACCTTTCCAACAGAAAGTCCAGAAGCAAACAGCGGATACTCCGCAAAAAATGCAGCACGATTGTTTGAAACAACATTTCGTTGCCAGTCGATATACTGCTTGGAAAGCAGTTCTGCAAAAAGATCTCCGGAATCTTTCTTGAGTTTTGCAGCAACCTCTTTTATTCGTTCTTCTGACAATGTTGACGCCTGCGGAACTTCGCCGTTAATCTGATCTACAAGGCGCTGAGCAAAATCTGCTTCTGTAAAATCAACGATGTAGTTCAATTGGAAATTCTCGTTTGAAATCCGATTGCCGTTTTCATCAACAGGCAGGCGCAGACCGCGCCCAACTTCTTGCAATTTACTATTCTCGCTACCGCTGGAACGCAGTTTTGTGATTGTAAAAACATTTGGATTATCCCAACCCTCTTTCAATGTCCATTTTGAGAACAGAAAACGCAATGTATTGTATGTTCCGTCTGGATTACGGAACGACAGAAGCTGCTTTTTTCCGTTTAGGATCGCATCAACTTCTTTTGCAATATCCTCATCAGAATCACTGTTATCTTGTGAGAAATAACCGGCGTGGCAAGCCGACAGATTATCTAATGAAGCTTCAAGAAATGCACGATACTCAGTTTCATGCGGATTAAGTGATGATATGGTTGTTTCAATACGCTCTTTCAACAACCGTTCAAAAGCTGTACGTAAATAAGGTTCCTTCCCATCTGCATCAGAGCGATATGATGTTATGTCATCTATAAAAAACAACGCCAAGGTCTTGATTTTGAAAGAGCGGTTGCAAAAATTTTCTCGCTCAGTTTCAAAGTGACGTTCTAATGCAAGACGCATCATTTGTTCCTGATAGGAAGACATATAGATGTCAACATCCATTTCTTCTCCGGCATTTTTTACGACGCCATTTGAAAACTCAACACAGTTTGATTTAATTGCAAGTATTGTTATACCCTGAAATGCTTCATCTATAATGGAAAGTGAGTCTCCAACTTTTAAAGTATAAGTCCTCGGTGAGCTGTCTCGTTTTCTAAGCTGAATATTTACTGAATCATTTGTTACTGCAGAAAGGATTTTAATCTTTTTTTCTTTTCTTGATGGTGACTCAAAGTGTTCTTTAGCCACCCCTTTAATAAGTCCTTGATTAAAAGATTCGCAGGCATTTAAATCATACAGTAAATACTGATAATCTTTCGGTTTGTTATTTCCTCGAACACTTCGTTCTGGGAATGTTGCACCATAACGGATTACAGCCTGTGGCTTTATTTCTGACATTATAGTTTTGAAAGCTTTTTGCTCTCGAGAAAAGCGGTGTGGCTCATCTATGATAACTATAGGTTTGGTCGCACATAGAGCATCAAATGGTCTATAAAAACCTTCTGCGCCGTAATCATAATCATCACGCCAAAGCAACCCGGTATCTTTCCCATTTCTTTTCTGGTTGCTTGTAACAAGTTGCATATTTACAAGTAACACATATATTTTTTTAGTATTCTGACAGCTTCCTTTGATGAAATCGCTGACTACATTCGGGAAATAACTACGTCCCTTATTCTTGTTCTTTTGTGCCTCAAGAACACCAAGCTCTATTTCAGTTCCGTAGCCGCAGCCGTCAGTGAAATGGCGACAAGAATACTCATCCTGCAAAAACTGTGCAGTTCCGGCTTTGATTGGAAGGGTCGGAACGGCAATTATATATTTGTTAATGCCGTAACGTTTATGGAGTTCGTATATCGTCTTAGCATAAACATAAGTTTTTCCGGTGCCGGTCTCCATTTTGATATCGAGATTAAGACATGAACCAATATCGGGATTGCTTTTGTATTCTGAAGGAATTTCAGATTGTAGCGATTTAAGGTTTTCGATCAGCCTTGGGTCAGAAAGATTGATTTGCGGATTTGCATAAAACTGTGTCGGAGGAGTAATCATTACGCCCTCCAAGGCATTACAAACAGCATCAACTGCTTTTTGCTGATGTGGAAGATTCTGTTGGAGTATAAGATCCATGGTTTTAACTCCTTAATAACGAATATCAAAATTAATTCTAAGGTTTTTCTCAGTATCTTTTAACCTTGCCAGATTGGTTTTCAAAGACTCTGTTTCTGTCCATGTGAAACTATATCCAAAAAGGACTATGTTTTCAGGATTAAAATCTCCGTCGGATTCATATTTTTCCACAATTGCCGTAATAGCTTCGTTGCTTAAATCAGACTTGATAAGATAAAGGTGTTTAGTAATGTAATACCCCGTATATCCGGCAAAATCGATGGGCTTAACATTTGATGTTAAGCCATATCCGTCACGAACAAGCCAAGTTGTAAGAATCGTTGACGGAGCAAAATCATCTAAAACTGTATTTTGAATATACAGACCATCTTCTGATTCAAATGTATTAAGCTTATCAAGTGTATTTGCGGGAGGTTCTTTAAGAGAAAAATGTTTGAAACCAAGGTCGACTATTGTATTTGGGAGTTCTTCTCTTATTTTCTTTGCGGCTCTAATTATTCTTTCAAAGCCTAAATAATCAAGTGTATGGGGCTTTTCACATGATATCAAAAATGATAATAATCTTTCTGCGCTTTCCTTGTCGTCTCCGGTTGACTGTTCAACTTTTTCATCAATATTCTCAGGCAATTGTATATTAATGAAGGAAATATTTTTCCCTTTAGTGTTTAACCTTAACACTGCTTCTGCAGTTGTTGCGGAACCAGAAAAGAAATCACAAACTATAAAATTATCATCCTGTAAAGATGCGACAAGTTTCATTATAAGTAAAACCGGTTTTGGATAACTCATTAGAGATTGCTCACCAAACAATAACCTTTGTTCTTCATCAGCATCTTCATTTGATCCCCATCCATTTAACTGAAGATTATCAAAGTCAATATCATAGGAATAACCAGACTCTTCGGAACCTCCAACCCTTAGCAACAGATCTTTTAAACCCTTAAATCGCGGTTCTTTAACAATGCGTCGCAGATATAAATCTCTAGTAATATAAAGCTCTTTTGAAAGGGCGTATTCAGTCATTTGGTCTTGTCCATATCTCCAATTTCCTTCAATTATAAGATCTTTTGCAAGAATTCCGTTTTTTATTACCAAGTCTGAATGCAAGACTAAAGTCATTGTAGTGTCAGAAATAATCTCGCCTTTATTCATAGTGAAGTCTTTTTCACGATATTTGCTTTCGATTCCCGCTGGTATTATTCTAATATCTCTACTGTTGCTAGCGTTAACGCAAGGATACGTTTCTTCTTCTCTGTTGATTTCTCCAATTAAGCCGGTAAATAATGGCTTGTTTTTCGAATAAACGATAACATATTCTTTTATATTAGTAATGTCGTTTGCTAAATAAGAACCTTTCTTTTTCTTTTCCCAAGTCAACTGAGAGATAAAATTTTCTTCGCCAAAAATATCATTGCATAATAGTGTTAAATTACTCTGTTCGTTATCATCAATGGAAATAAAAATAACGCCGTCATCTGTGAGCAAGTCTCTAGCTAAAACTAATCGCGAACACATAAACATTAACCATGCTGAATGGGAAGCACTGCCACGTTTGGTTAAATCAAGAATTCGATTTGCCTGTTCTTCACTAATGCTAAGTTTATCCGCTAATTCTTCCGGCGTAAATTTGAAACTATCATTGTAAACAAAACCATCCGACCCTGTATTATAAGGCGGATCTATATATATGCATTTAACTTTTTTTGAGTAAGATTTAAGAAGATGTTTCAAACCATCAAGGTTATCACCGCTGATATAAATGTTTTGACTATTTATGTTTTCAGGCTTATTATTATGCTCTTCATCCGGAACAATAACTGTAGTTGTGTCGAGCGATGCCAATAGGCGCGAATAATTCTTTCCGAGGAATTTCAGCTCATATCCTTCGGAAACTACATCAATTTTATCTTTAAGATATTCCCTGAATCTTTCTATATCAAATGCTCCGACATTATTGAAACACGCAGGAAAGTTTTCTCTTAACGCATTAATCTCTTTATTGTTTAAGGAAACCGTCTCGTTTTGCTCCATTATGTTTTTAATCATTGTTTACACCTCATAATTTACATATATTTTTTACAGTTGTCTTAAATTTCAATACTACATTCTCCGGTCCGGCAATTCTTATCTTGCCGCCGTATCCCAGAATCCAGCCGAAAAATGTGGGAGACACATCTGTGGTCACAGTTGCTTTAAAATGTTCATCATCAACTTTCTCGGTTTTAACCTTCGTGCCGAACTTATCTATGATGCCATACATGACATCCTTATGACACAACAGCTCAACCTCAGATTCTTCGCCTGAAAACATTTTTGTCTGAGAAGCAAACTTTTTAGCGTTGAATGTTTGTGGCTGCGGAACTGCATCAATAACAGTTACAGAGAGCGAGTCAATCTTATCGATTCGGAATGTTTTTACAATCTTATCTTCATCTTCAAATCCGGCAAAGTAATATTTGCCGTCATCTATTATCATTGCATAAGGGGAAACAAAGTATTTTTTGTTACCCTTATGTTCTTTTTTGCCTTCAACGGTGTAATCGAAGTATTTAAAAGAAATCTTTTTCTTTTCTTTAATTGCCTTTGAGATTTTATTAGCGTTCTTTATTACATTGTTGTTTTTTGTCCTTACTGATGCGTCTATAAACGAAGGAGAGTGCAGATCTTCTCTTGCTGATGGTCCGACAAATGTTTCAAATGCAGATATGTATTCTTTGGCATCTTTATCGGAAATGAAATAGGATGAACGAACAGCATCACAGAACATCTTTATATCGGATTCTTTAAAATATCGTCTTGTAATATAATATCTGTTTTGCACGCTTCGATCATGCTCGATGTCAAAGAAGCCGATTGAATTTAAAATCTCAATATCCTTTGTCAAAGTCTTCCTGTCAGGGGACATACCCAAACCCTGGAGATACTTCTGAAGTTGAACTAATGTGACATAGTGTTCTTTGTCAGTATTCTTCCAAAAGTATTTCAATATCTCAATTATCCGGCTCTGATTTTGTTGATTCATAATCACATTGCTCCAAATAATAAAAATCTAATATAATTTTATCATAAGATATTATAAAAGTAAATAAAAATATTAGAAATTTTCGAGTGGTGTGGTGCGTATTCCCCACCTTGCAAATTTTGTCAAAAAACATATTGACACAAACATTTGTTTGGTATAAGATGTAATCACACCGATGGACAAACCGTCCATTAAACATATCGGAGGTTTTTTATGGCTCTCTTAAATAAAGATACGAAAGACAGAATAGTTAATTATGTAAATGACTTTTACCGATGCGAACACCACACTCCCTCGGTCAGAGAAATAGCTGCCGGCTTAGGAATTGGCAAATCAACAGTTCATAATTACCTTGTTGCTATGAACGAACTGAAGGAGATTTTTTATGACGGCAAGAGAATCGAAACCGATGTTATTCATAAATGCAATTCTCCTGCTAAAGTTAGCGTTCCTATTGTTGGAATTATCGGCTGCGGTGATCCTACAACAGAGGAAGAAAATGTTGAAGAGTATGTCAATCTTCCCGAATCTATCTTTGGTGAAGGCGATTTCTATATCCTCCACGCTTACGGAGATTCAATGCTTGACGCAGGCATTGAACCGGGTGTGCTTGTGGTTGTCGACAAGAATGCGCGGCCACATAAGGATGATATTGTTGTAGTCCTTAATTCTGACAGCGAGAACACACTCAAACAATATAAAGGGAAGAAAAACGGCAAATATGTTTTCGCGTATATGAATAAAGAGAAGTATCCTGGCGAAACGATTGAACTTGATTCATTTGTCTGCCAGGGAGTCGCGAAACATATGATTAAGTCGTTTTAATTAGGTGGGTTTTATGGATATAGACAAATCTAAAACCTGTTGCTTCAGCGGTCACCGACCGGAAAAAGCAAATATGCAGGAGCAGGATATAAAGTTCAGGCTGAGAATCGAAATTGATAAAGCCGTCAAGGACGGTTACACAACCTTTATATCCGGAATGGCTCGTGGTGTTGATATATGGGCCGCCGAGTTGGTTCTTGAAAAGAAACGGGTAAATAAGGATATTAAACTCATATGTGCCCAACCTTATGAATATTTCAGCAAAGATCAGAGCTGGCAATGGAATGTAAAATACAAAAAGATCGCAGCTCTGGCGGATGAAGTGATTACCGTATCATATAAGAGCAATAAGGGTTGCTATATGCTCCGCAACAAATGGATGGTAGATCATTCAAGCCGATTGATTGCAGTATTCAATGGAGAACCAAGCGGCACAAAAAACACAATTGATTATGCACAAAAAAAGAAAATTCAAATAATTGTTTTGGAGGTAAAGGCTAATGAAAGTACATTGTCTGAAATGCGGTAAGCTGCTTGCCGAGCCTGATGAAAAGCATCCAAAGGGCAGAGTGAAGTGTGGGAACTGTAAGGCAAAGTTCTCATACAAGCTTACAGAAGACGGAGGCATAAGAATTATCGCAAGAACAAAGGATCTTCCCTGTAATCATACGCTTGATATTACAGAGAATAATGTAGGAGCATAAAGGCAGTATTTTGATAGGATTTTATTGAAACGAGGCAGAATAGTGAAAAAGAAGTTTATTACTGTGGAGGCAAAGCGTGACGCTCACGGCAATGAATTGCCGAAGAAAATCTTTTGGAATGACGGTAGAGTCTTTTCCATTAAGAAGGTATTGTACAGATGCAAACCGGTCGAAAATGAATTTGACGGAATTAGGTATACTGTTCAGATTGAGAATAATCAGAGAGATATTTATCTTGATGATGACGGGCAGTGGTATGTTGAGGCTAGAAGGAGATTCTGCGGATGAAATACTACAGCTTTGAGGAAATTGACGAGCTTGGAGAAACTCTCGTCAGGAAGTATATAGAGGATAAAAACCTTAAAAATGTTTGGTGTATTGATGTTGAGGGTATTGCAACAGATTTGCTTGGTTGCACAATTGTTTATGCTCAGTTTGCTGAAGAGGACCCAAACAAATCCGGATTTCTTGCAGACGGAGATACTCCTCTAAAAATATACAGAGACAACAAATCACAGGAAGTTGTTTTTCCGGCAGATACAATTGTTGTTGATTTGCCAATGAAGCTGAAAAGAAACTATGCTCAGGAACGCTTCACAATCATGCATGAGGGCGGACATAAAGTTATGGAGAGCCATACGCCAGGATTGGCAAAGGCATATTATGAATCAAGGTTCGATTTTGAATACGATTATAATAAAGAAGATATTGCCCGCATTTTTAATACTTGTGAGATATATGCAAACAGGTTTGCGGCAGCTGTTCTTATGCCGAGATTCCTTTTGGATAAAGCTTTGAAGACATATAACAACGGCGAATATATAACCATATACGGTTCTTATCTGATTAAAGCGGCAGACAAACTTGTAATTCAGAAAATTGCAAACAGGCTCGGTGTTTCATACACCGCTTTGCTGAACAGATTCAAGAGTCTTAAAATGTATACACCGAGAGACGCATATGAATTTTTAGGTCAGCTTGAAATAGCAGAGGAAGATAATTATGAATGAGATCTTGTTTGATTTCTATGGAAATCCAATACCCCCGAAAATGATTGAGAAGATAAAAAAATCTCGTGCTGGCGCTGAAAAGCTTGAAAAAAGAGATGTGAAGTGTCCACACTGCGGAAGGCATCTTTTCAGTGTTTATGGCTCAAGTCCGGATGTATATATTTCGGCCAAATGTCATAAATGCAAATCAACAGATATTCCTTTAAGCATGGCGTACTTCAGAACACTTAAAGGAAACAGATAATATTAGAATAATAATTAAATAATCAATACGACTTTAAATCGAGTAAGCGGAGCAGCTATGCGGATTATTATCCGTAACTGAAAAACTACCCAGCACCGTAAGAAGCCGGATTGAGTTGATAGGTCATACCTATCGCTCAGTTCGATTCTGCGGTGCTTTTTTTATTTGCTCGCTTCGCTTCCTGCGGTGATTGAAGGTCCTTTTTCATGCTCACGCTTGAGAAAGGACTTTTATGTTTTATTGGCTCTCATATATTGCTGAATACCCGTAGTCTCCGAATTTCAAGTCAAACCAAATTTGAAATTTAAAGGAGACTACAAAATGTCGAAAAAAT
>JAEEGL014666296.1_pt1 | contig 23666 bp, 17 predicted proteins | sample 9134231 | NCBI WGS metagenome assembly JAEEGL01 (sample SAMN16246548, study PRJNA631951) | gut metagenome | biome: gut microbiome; feature: rumen; material: fiber-attached | host: Bos | place: Iran: Karaj | collected 2018-10 | reverse complement strand
GTGTCGCCTGCTGAGTTTGATATTGAGGCAGGACCGTTCGCCGTGGTGTTTGGTAGCGAGAAGCGCGGCCTCAACGACTATGCGCTCAGCCATGCCGACTCGTACATACGCCTACCGATGGTTGGTTTTACTGAAAGCCTCAACCTCTCTGTGTCGGTGGGTATGGTTGTTAGCCGTCTACGCGAACGCATGGTGGAGCGTAACATCGGCATAGGTATGACGGCAGAAGAGGAAGAGCGCGTACTGCTCGAGTGGGTTGTTGGCAGCATACGCAATGGCAATGAGGTAGTTGCGCGCATTAAGCGTGACTTAGGGAATTGAAAGTTAGAAATTGAAAGTTGCAAATGGAAAAACACGCTAACTTCGCCTCGTTTGTAGACAACACCGATGAAAAAGGTTCTTCTGTTTTTGTTTCTAATAAATACATTGATTGTCAGTGCACAAGAGGAGGAGACTGAGATTCTCGATTCGGCATCGATAATGACGCGACCTATACGTATCATTAGCGATTTCCTCCATACGCGTGGCGACGAAGTATATATTGATGGCTCGTATGTAGATATGTCGCCCGTAGTAACCGAGGTGACATTCGGTCGTCATACTATTTCGGTGCAACGCAATGGTAATACTGTGCGCCAACGTATTAGAATTGAGGAAGTTGAAGAGGTGACTGATACGTTGCAGTTTGAACTCTATTTTGGTCTCCAACCCACGTGGCATCAGAGTGTTACGAGCTATGCAAAGAGCGTAATTTCCGAAATAGTCAGCAATATGGTATATGTGGAGGAGGGCACATATATGATGGGCTCTAACCACCGTGACGCAGACCGCGATGAACGACCAGCACATAAGGTAAGACTTTCGCCATTTTTCATTGGTAGATACGAGATTACCAATCGTCAGTGGTTTGCTGTGATGGCCAACGACTCGGTGGCACGTCTCTATGAAAATGATAATACACCCAAAACTAATATCAATTCTATTGAATGCCAGGCATTTGTAGATTCGCTCCGTAAGTTTACCGAGCTGAGTTTTATGTTGCCAACCGAGGCTCAATGGGAATATGCTGCCAAGGGCGGCCGAAAGAGCAAGCCTACTACGTTTAGCGGCGGTAACGATCTGGACAAAGTGGCGTGGTATTTTGGAAATTCTGGCGAAAAACGACAGCACGATGAGGCTTGGCGGCCAGTGCTGCTTACCACCAACAAGAATCGCCCTCACGACATTGGACAAAAACAGCCTAACGAACTTGGTATTTACGATATGACGGGCAATGTGTTCGAATTCTGTTCCGATTTCTTCGATAATTACCGTGTGAAGTCTGGCGAGATGCTCACCAATCCCAAAGGTCCGAGCAAGGGGCAATATGTGGTGGTGCGCGGTGGCTCGTGGCTTTCCGAAACCCGCCAAAATCGTGTAACTTACCGCTCTTCGTGCGACTTCCGTCAGAAGAGTGCTGCGGTTGGGTTGCGCGTTGCAGTATATTGATTATAAGCTATTTGTAATTACTATGAGAATATTTGCACTTATTGCTGTTTTTGTGGTTGTGGCAACTGCTGTTGCGCAAAAGCGAGTCCTTTTTATTGGCGATTCTATAACCGACGGCAATTGGGGAAATAGCAAATATTGGAATCAGCCATGTTCAGACCGCGACTTGAACGACATGAATCACATATTTGGTCATGGATATATGTATTTATGTGCATCAAAACTTATGGCTGAGCATCCGGGCCAATATCAATGCCTCAATAGAGGCATAAGTGGCAACACAGTGCAAGATCTTGCCGCACGTTGGCAAGTTGACGCTGTGGATGTAAATGCCGATGTCGTATCCATTCTCATAGGTATAAATGACGTTATAAATGCTGGCGCTAAAGATGTTGATGTTCAGAAATTTGAGAATACGTATCAGTGGCTCATAGATAGATTGAAAGCGAAAAATGCTAATGTAAAAATTGTGCTTGGTGAGCCGTTTTGCACTTCAGGTAGTCGAGTAGATACGACGGGCGTAAATATGCGCAATTGCAGACGATTGGCTGATGCAGTGAAACGTCTAGCTCAGAAAAATGGAGCGGCATTCGTGCCATACGCTAAAATGTTCGAAAAACTCTGTGCCGATGGTAGCTGCAATTATTGGATTTGGGATGGCGTTCATCCTACGCCTGCGGGACATTACAAGATGTTTCAATTGATATACGATTATATAAAGTAAATATCAGATAATGAACAAGTTCGCAAAGCGAAGAATAATATTTATAATTCTATTTATATCGAGCATAACGGCAAATGCGCAGTTGTTGGTTTCGTTGTATAGTCGCATCAACACGTCGGCGCAAGTGCGAGTGTCGGCATCGGCGGCAACGAACGAAGATATTCGCCCATTGTGGTCATACTCCAATCAGTGGGGACTGGAAAACGCCTACGACCAATTGGGTGCGAATATTTATGGTAAATATGCCGTTCGATATAATTCGTTTCATGCTTTTGAGTTGAAACACAGTTCGTTGTGGAGTACTACATTGCCTCAAAATCAGACTGTTCGCCAACTTTTTTCAGCCACGGCATGTGTTTCGGGGCAACTCTCAACAGAGAGTTTGCGCACCATGATTCACGAAGCATACGTAGCCGGCAACTTCTGGATTTTCGACTATACGCTTGGTTTACACGCTTTTACGCCAGTAGCTACGAATAATGAACTTTCGTCGGGTTCATTTTTGATGTCGAATAATGCACGACCAATACCGCGTGTAGGTGTGGGCATATTTAACTATTGGTCAGTGCCTTACACTCGAAATTTGGTGCAATTGCGTGGCGGAGTTTTCTTTGGCTTGAAGACAAACGAAGGTGTGGCGGAATTTTCTGATAATATTCTTTTTCACGAAAAGTTTATATATGCGCGCCTTGGTACACAGCATGTTAAGCCATACGTAGGTTTAGTGCATAGTGCTATGATGGGTGGAACGCTGCCCAATGGCAAAAAAATTCCGCTCGATTTTTGGAATTCGTTCCTTGCACGAAATGGCGATGCTTCCAAGTTTACCACCGATTTTGAACGAGGCGAAACTACTAATGCAGCTGGTGCTCATCAGGGCATGTGGGAACTCGGACTGAATCTCGATTTGGGCGATTATAGTGCTATGCTCTACTATCAGCGCCCATTCGCAGATAACAAAGCGAAAAAACTCTTCAAGCGGTTTTATAATAATAAAGATTTCACCATCGGTTTGAATGTTAATCTGCCCTGGCGATATGTGCAGATGGCTAATTTTGAATTTGTCAAGACCGATTGGCAAGGCGGCGAAGGAACTCCCGACCCGATATTTTACGATAAAAATGGCGTGCTCTGCGTCATCTATCCTGGCGACATCGATAGGGACAAGTGGTATGAATGGATGACGGCTCACATTGCCGATGATGTTGTGGCTGAATATGAAGCATATATAGGTCGCGAAATGGAAGATTACGACGATTTGTTTGAACTTTTTGAACATTTCTACAATCGCGGATTGAAGTATGGTGGCCGCACAAACTATCTCAGCAATGCATTCTATCCGCAAGGCTGGTCTACTGCATATTTGTCTATGGGTTCTGCTTTTGCGCAGACAAATTATACTGTGCGAAAGTATGCTGACGAACAGCAACTTGCGTTCCATACGGGCTTCTCTATTGTGCGCTACCGAGTGCTGAATTTTGGCGTAAAAGGTAGCCTCTCTTCTAAGGTCGACTACCGTTTCAGATGCGGTTTCGCCAAATATTATGGCAATTTGATTGAAAAATATGGCGGAAATTCGTTCAGTTGGAATAAACTCGAGCCGTATTATTTTGAAAATCCGCGTAAAGAGTTGCACCTTAACTTGAATATGGCGTACAAGTTTGAGAAATATCCGCTTAGCCTATTGTTAGATGTCTCTGGCGATGCCGGCGATATGTACGATTCTTATAGCCTTCGATTGGGAGCGCAACTCGATTTGTAAAACAGTGTAGTCTATGATGAAGCATACATATTTCAGATTTATACTTACTTCGACGATGGTGGCGTTTGCTATTGCTACCTATGCGCAAAGTGCTGAACCATACCGTTTTGTAGGTGATGTTGATTGGATTCAGATGCCAGCAGCACATTTCGTTTCGTCTGAGAAAGGGCAACCGCTGTCGTTTGCAACGCCCATCGAGGTAGATGTGCCAGCGACTTCGGCAGGTTCGGTGACTCAAGTCGACGATGACATGTACGTATGGACGCTTGGTGTGTATTCTGAATGGGCTGAAAATCTTAGTATTCTGCTTGCAAATGTTGCGCTCGCCGACGATGAGTATATATATGTATATGCGCTGAATGATACTGCATATCAGCAATTTACGTCGCACTTGAAGTTCCCTGAAGGGTATTTACAGACGTTCCCTGTCGATGGCGATTCGTTGATTGTGGAGTATGTTGGTCCGCGCGAATTTCCCAGTTTTAGCTTAGTTCAGGTCAATTGTGGTTTCATGTCGCTTCCGAAAGTGCAGTCGAGTTCGGCAAATAAATCGGGCGAATTTGGTGATGCTGCTTCGTGCGAGATTGACGTTCGCTGTAATTCCGATATTGTTGACATTAAGCAATCTGTTTGCCGCTTGATTGTCAATGGTAGCGACCTTTGCACCGGCGTACTTATAAACAATACTGCCAACGATGGTAAGCCATACGTGCTTACAGCTGCGCACTGTTTCAAGGGCAATAGAATGAAGTCGAATATGACAATGTTCAACTTCGAAAACACTGCTTGTGAGGGTGTTGCGTATGCTACAGACTACACCGTCATCAGTGGCGCTAAGTTGCTTTTGCTCGATGAAACGCGCGATTTGGCACTTTTGCTGCTTTCGGATACTCCGCCCGCTTCGGCTCGTCCGTATTATGCTGGCTGGAATGTAGATGCCTCCAATATCGAGTCGGGTAGCCAGTTCTACACCATTCATCACCCGGTAGGCGATGTGCGTAAAGTATCGAGCGCTGCCACAGTTGCCCTAAAATCTTACACATCCGACCGAACTAATAGCAACCTTTCCTTCGATAAAAACTCGCATTGGCGCGTAAGTCGCTGGCTCACTGGAACTACCGAGGCTGGCTCTTCGGGTGCTCCGCTCTTCGACAGCCACGGTCGTGTGCTTGGCGGACTGACGGGCGGCGCAGCAAGTTGCAATTGTACGTCGAGCGGCTGCTACGATTTCTTCTTTGCCATGTCGCAATCGTGGGACGCAATTCCCGATGATATTGGTACACAGTCACTTGCTGCATATTTAGACCCAATGTCTTTGGGCGTAAATAAGTACGATGGTGCATATATAGTTGCCAATGGAGAATCGCAGCACGAAGTTGTCTATGGTGCAGATTATCAGTCTACTATGCTTTGCGAACGTCCGAGTGACGGATTGGGCTATATATGCGGACATAATGCCTACAAAACTGCCGTTGTGGCTGAAGGCTTTCCAGAAAATTTGAGCAAGACGACAATTTCGTCCGTATATATTACGTCGTCGCTCGTGCAAACGTCTAATAAGCAGACGTTTAACCTCGTTTTTTATGCCGATGATAATGGTAAGCCTGGCAATGTGCTGCATACGGTTTCCAACATCTCTAATAGCAAACTCAAAAACAACCGTTCAGCGGCTATCAACCTCGCCGAACCGCTTACTATCAGCGGACCTTTCCATATAGGCGTAGAACTTACTTACGGCAACTCGGCTACCGACACACTCGCCTTCTACCATAGCGAGCTGAGCAACAAGGAGTTGAATGCAAACAACAACCAAGCGTATTTCCTCGTTGGCAATGAGTGGTATAGCTACAGCCACTTCACCAATGCCGCAGCCGGTGCCGATTTGTTCTTCGGTTTCAACGGTTTTGTCTCTTCGAGCGTTACCGATGCGGATACCAACAGCGTTTCTACATATACTTATGCTGTTTCCGATGGTGTTATCGACGTTCATTCGAGCGCCCTTCAAAGTATCGATATTTACGATTTGCAAGGTCGCCTCATAGCTACGCAAAAGGCTGATGGCGAGCATATTAATATTAATCTCAATGGCGTTGTGCGAGGCGTGGTTCTCGTAAATATTCGCTTCCGAAACGCTCCCGACCGCACAACTAAAGTTCTTATAAATTAGATAGTTATGAATATAAAACAGTGGATTGTCGAGTTGCGACTTCGCACTCTGCCGCTCTCCTTCGCATTGATAATTATGGGTTCTGCCTTGGCATGGCAAAATGGCATTTTCTGCTTGCCCATATTCATTTTGGCGCTCACCACAACGCTGTTTCTACAAATCACCTCCAACCTTGCCAACGACTATGGCGATGCCGCATCGGGGGTCGATTTTGCTGGTAGGGTAGGGCCGGCGCGCGGTGTGCAGAGTGGCAGCATAACTATGGCAGCTCTCAAGAGAGCCATTGTGCTATGCGCAGTGTTGGCGTTCGCGAGCGGCATCGGGTTGCTTTGCATGGCGTATCCTCGGCTCAATATGGGCGGCTTCATCTTTATGCTCATCGTAGGCATACTTGCCATTGCGGCAGCCATTACATACACTGTTGGACGCTATCCTTATGGTTATCACGGTTTTGGCGATTTGGGCGTGTTCCTCTTTTTCGGCATCGTAGGTGTGGCTGGCTCATATACACTCTATGCCGGTGCGCCATCGTGGGCATCGTTGCTGCCTGCGTCAGCTATCGGTTTTCTGTCCATTGGTGTACTTAATATGAACAACATCCGCGACATTCACGCCGATGCAGCTGCGGGCAAACGTACGCTTATTGTACGTATGGGTATGCGTCGCGCAAAAATTTATCACGCCATAGTTATGCTTATGGCTGTTGTCTGTTTGGCTACATACGTATGGCTATTTGGAACGCCTTGGCAATGGCTATTCGCAATATCTATTCCGCTAATTATTAATAATATAAGTATAGTGATGAAGGCTACCGAACCATCGCAAATAGATGGACAACTGAAGCGCGTTTCTATGCTTACACTACTCGCTGTTGTTGCTTTTACATTGGGAACCATCATGTAAAATTTGCAACACACTGAAAACATTTAGTTATATTAGCAACACTCTGAAAGATTACTGTTATGGATATAAATGCTCGATTGATACGTGCCCGTGAAGAGATGGCGAAACGCAACTTAGATGCCTTTATAGTATTGACGTCAGACCCACATGGCAGCGAATACACCGCCGACCATTGGAAGTTTCGTGAATATCTAAGTGGTTTCAACGGTTCGGCAGGCACATTGCTCATAATGCAGCAATACGTTGGCTTGTGGACCGATTCGCGCTACTATATACAAGCCGAAAAACAACTTCGCGGCACTGCCATTGAACTCTTCCGCGAAGGTTTACCCAATGTGCCCGACTACATATCGTATATGACATACATATTGCCGTCGGGTGCGCACGTTGGTGTAGATGGTCGCACAATTTCGCAAGCTGAGTATCAGCGTATTAGCGAAATTCTCGATAAGTACGACATTCGCCTTGAGATTCACCACGTGGATTTCATCGACAAGGTTTTCTATCAGCGTCCGCCGCTGCCCACCGATGAACTTACGGAGGTTAATCCCATTGTGGCGTGCACCACTCGCCGCGAGAAAATTGACATCGTGCGCCGCATGATGAACGAAAAAAAAGTGTCGCACTACATCATTTCGGCTCTCGACGACATAGCTTGGCTCATCAACTTGCGCGGCTCCGACGTTGAGTATAACCCTGTTTTCTACGCGTATATGGTTATCTCGCCCGAGGAGGAACATCTATATATCGACCCACACAAACTATCGCGCGTGGTGAGCAACCGACTTGCTGAAGATGGAATAAAGATGTCGCTCTACGACCATTTTATAAACAATCTGCGCAATCTGCCCAAAGAGTCGACTGTCTACTACGATCCATCAAAAGTATCGGCGCTCGCGGTGGCACAACTGCCCAATTCTGTGGTTCGCGTTGAGGGACGCAGTTTGGTGGGCGAGATAAAATCGCACAAGACCGAAGCCGAGATTGCCAACATACGTTCCGTACATATTCGCGACGGCGTAGCTATGGTGCAGTTGCTCAACTGGATAGAGAAAGAGGTTGCTGCAGGCAATCGCATCACCGAACTCGATATTGCCGAGAAATCGCATTCGCTACGTATGGCGCAACCACGTTCTATGTGCGAATCATTTGCGCCAATTGTTGCTGTAGATGCCAATGCCGCCATTGTACACTATACGCCATCTATCGAGACAAACACCGTGGTTTCGCCCGACAGCATTCTGCTTATCGATAGCGGTGGACATTACGCCGATGGCACTACCGACATCACTCGCACCATTGCGCTCGGCGAGATAAGCGACGAGTTCAAACGTGCATATACATACGTATTGAAATCGCACATCGCACTTGCTTCGGCAGTTTTCCCACGAGGCGCGTATGGCATTCAGCTCGATGCCGTTGCACGTCAGCCGCTATGGAAGGCTGGGCTTAACTTTGGTCACGGCACAGGTCACGGCGTTGGCTACTGCCTCAACGTACACGAAGCGCCCTACGGCATACGCTCAACCTTCACCGACAGCAAATTCGACGAAGGCATTCTCGTGTCCGACGAGCCAGGTGTATATATCGAAGGTAAATTCGGCATACGTATAGAGAACCTGATTTTCTCGCAACCGATGCCAGAAACGCCATATGGCAAATTCATCAAGTTCGAGACCATCACCCTTTGCCCTATCGACACGCGCCCTGTCGACGTAAATTTGCTCACTGCTGATGAGCGCGCATGGCTCAACGACTACCATAAGACCGTCTACGCACGCCTTGCTCCTAAACTCGATGGCGACGACCTCGATTGGCTGCAAAGAGCTACATGCGAAGTGTAGAGAGGGGATTTATAAGAAAATTATAAGAAGAGGTGACCACAATTGCTGCGGTTGCCTCTTTTCATATTAATAATGATGGAATTATACAGAATACTGAAAATTTCCGTCAATCTGTACACAAAAAGAGAATCTACTCACCTACAAAAGTATATAAATCAGTTATTTGCTCCAATTTTTCCTTTATTTGTATCTTGTTAATAAGAACAATTATAAATTCCTTTGCACTCTGAAATTTATTAAGCATACAGATGAAGAGAATATTTGTGTTAGTCGCTTGCGCATGGACGACTACAATGTATGGACAAAACGCAGTATATAGCCTCGATAGTTGCCGAGCTATGGCACTACACAACAACAAAGACATGCGCATTTCATCAATAGACAAAGAGATTGCCGAACTTGAGAAGAAAGCTGCATTCACTAAGTATTTTCCTCGCATCAACGCTATGGGAGCATACACCCATATGAGTAAAGATGTTCACCTTATCTCCGACGAACAGGAAGACAAACTTCGAGATGTTGGCAACACCTTTGCTACGCAGATGGGCGCGTCGATGCAACAATTGCAAAGCGATCCAACGTTTTTGCAAATGCTGCAAGCCAATCCGCAACTTGCACAAGCTTTTCAGCAATTTTCGCCTACGCTCACTCAAAATATTGGTGATATGGCTACAAAACTGGGCGTCGCGGGAAACTCTCTTGCCGATGCTCTCTTGCTCGACACTCGTAACGTGTTTGCTGGTGCCATAACGCTCACACAACCATTGTATATGGGAGGAAAAATTGTTGCTTATAACCGCATAACCGATTATCTGCGACAAGTAGAAGAGAACAAGCATAATCTCAAAGAGCAAGAACTCATTGTGCAAGTGGATCAGGCTTATTGGCAGATTGTAAACTTGCAAAACAAGAAAAAACTTGCTCAAAGCTATCTCGAACTCATAAATACCCTTGATGGCAACGTAAGTAAAATGGTTGATAATGGTTTCGCCACTCGTGCCGACATGCTCACCGTTAAGGTTAAGCAGAACGAAGCCGAAGTAACTATAATACAAATAGATAACGGCCTTGTTTTGTCGAAGATGCTGCTCTGTCAGATTTGTGGATTACCACTCGATTCTCAATTCTCGCTTGCCGATGAAGAAAACGAACTTGAACATATCATAAATGTTGAAGTTGAATCGGCCGATAGCATTGTAACCGACCGCACAATAAGCGATCGCGCCGAACTCAACTCGCTCGAACTGGCTCAAAAAATCTACAAAGAAAAGGTTAAGATTACTCGTAGCGAATATCTACCCAATGTAGCATTGACAGGTGGATACGTAATTACGAACCCTAATAGTCAAAACGGTTTTGATAATAGCTTCAAAGGCATGTGGACTGTAGGAGTGGGCGTAAAAATTCCTATAGTGACATCTGGTGAACGTTGTTTCAAGATGAAAGCTGCACGACTCGAAGCACAAAAGGCCGAGTATAAACTTGATGAAACACGCGAGAAGATCGAATTGCAAGTGAATCAATGCGCACAACGCCTCGAAGAGAGTTGCAAGCGCCTTGCCACAGCCAAGAAGAGTCTCGATAGTGCCGACGAAAATTTACGTTTTGCTAACGTAGGTATGCGCGAGGGCGTAATACCCGTAAGCAACGTGCTCGAAGCACAAACTGCTTGGCTCAAAGCACGATCGACAATGATTGAAGCACAAATCGACGTACGACTCGCAAAACTCAATCTCGACAAAGCTAAAGGAACATTAGTATATTAATCATAGCATATATATAACAGCCATGAACAGAAGATTTAAGGCAAACCTCATGTTTGCATCGGTGGTAATAATCATCATCGCAATAGTTATAATAGTTGGTCTTGCACAATCGGCGCCAGAAGAGGTGATACAAGGTGAAGTTGAAGCATCGGCATATCGTGTGTCGAGCAAAGTGCCAGGCCGCATAGCAGAGATACGTTTTGAAGAGGGCGATCGTGTGAAGAAAGGCGATACACTTGTCATTCTGGAGGCTCCCGACATTGAAGCAAAACTTGCACAAGCCAATGCTGCTTATTCTGCAGCAAAAGCTATTGAACAAAAGGCACAAAACGGTGCTCGCTCAGAACAGATACAAGCCGCCTATGAGGTTTGGCAAAAGGCTAAAGCAGGTCTCGACGTAGCAACAAAAACCTACGACCGTGTGGCAAAACTCTACGAAGAGGGCGTTGTAGCCGAGCAAAAACGCGACGAAGCCAAAGCCAATTTCGATGCTATGACAGCCACCGAAAAGGCTGCTAAAGCACAATACGACATGGCAATGAATGGTGCTCAACAAGAAGACAAAGCCGCAGCCCGAGCTCAAGTGGAACGTGCTCAAGGCGCTGTGAGCGAAGTGTCGTCGTATATAAGCGAAATGGTTCTTACTGCTTCAGCCGATGGCGAAATAACAGAAATCTATCCTCAACTTGGCGAGTTGGTTGGCACGGGCTCGCCTATCATGAATATTTCTAAGACCAACGACTATTGGTTTGTATTCAACATACGCGAAGATTATCTGCCTGGCATCAAAGTGAACGACCAGAAACAAGTCTATATGCCAGCTCTCGACAAAACCATCGACGTACGTATCACACGCATCAAGAACGTGGGCAACTTTGCTGCTTGGAAAGCTACCAAAGCTCTCGATAAATACGACCTCAAGACCTTCGAAGTGCGCGCAACACCTATCGATACTAATATTGAGGGCGTATGCATAGGTATGTCGGCCATTATGGTTAAGCCTGAATAACGTAAGCAATGATTGACGTACTCAAACGAATATTATACATCGGATTGCGCGAGATAGAGAATTTTCTCCGTCGTCCTATGTTTGTGTTCTGCATGTTGCTGGCACCTATAGCCACGCTCATCTTCTTCAATAGGTTGATGAACGAAGGCGTGCCAACAAAATTGCCATGTGGCGTTGTTGACGAAGACAACACAACAACAACACGCTCCATTGTACGCATACTTAGTGCCATGGAGTACACCGACGTACGCGCTCACTACGCCAACTTCTCCGACGCTCGCAAAGCCATGCAACGCGGCGAGATAATGGCGTTCTTCTACATTCCCGATGGTACCACCGATGCCGCACTTTCGAGCCGTCGACCTGAAATAACCTTCTACACCAACGACTGCTACTACATCATGGGCAGCTTGCTGATGAAGGATATGAAGGTGACGTCGGAATTGGCAGGATTGGCCGTTACTCGCGCATCGCTGCAAGCCAAAGGTGTGCCGCCAAGCCTGATGATGGGCATTTTGCAACCTATCGTCATAGAGACGCATCCACTCAACAATCCTACGCTCAACTACTCCATATACCTCAACAATATTGTGGTGCCGAGCATACTTATGATTATAATTATGGTATTTACGGCCTACAAAATAGGTATAGAGTGGAAAAACAATACGCAAATAGACCTTTTCTTCCATTCGGGGCAATCGTCGACCATTGCACTCATCGGAAAACTATGGCCGCAAACGCTGCTTTTCTCGTTGCTCTTTGTGCTTATCGACGTCTGTTTGTATAAGTATTTAGACTTTCCATGTCAGGCGGGCATAAGCAGAATGATTGTTCTGGGCGTATTGTCGGTGCTGGCATCCGAAGCCATTGCTGTATTTATATATGGCATATTTATACAGATGCGTCTTGCAATGAGTGCGTGTGCGCTTTTGGGCGTGCTGCAAATATCGCTTAGCGGATTCACATTCCCCGTGACGGCAATGCCTGTTATATTCCAGAAATTGTGCGTACTTATACCTCTGCGCCATTACTATATTATCTATTGCAACCAAGCACTCAACGGATTTCCTCTTTCGCACGTATGGCCTTCGATAGTAATATTGCTCGTCATGTGTCTACTTCCGCTAACCGTACTTTGGCGTTTCGGATATGCATTCCGCAAGGTTAAGTACAAACCATAAAAGCATTCTTCATGAACATAATAAAGATATGGACCGATGAACTACTCACAGTGCGCAAAGACATTGGTATATTGTTATTTGTGGTGGCTATGCCTTTGTTCTATCCGCTGCTCTATGTGAGTGTATATACGCTCGAGACCCAACGCGACGTCCCTATTGCCATTGTAGATGCCGACAATTCGCCTACGAGCCGACAGTTCACTCGTAACCTCGATGCCACGCCTGAAGTAAAAGTGGCTGCACATTGCACAAGTGTTGCCGAAGCGCAGCAACTAATGGAACGCGAAGAGGTCTATTCGGTTGTGGTGATAAGCGACGGATTCGAAAACAACCTACACAGCGGCAAGCAGTCGATTGTGGGACTCTACTGCAATATGTGCTCGATGATTTACTACAAAAACTCGATGCTCGCTTGCAGCAACGTCTCTATAGCTATGAACCGTGAAATAAAAGTGGAAAACTACATACATGCAAACACAGAACACGAAGCCCAGATAGTGCAAGCCCCCATCGACTACAAGCACACGCCGCTCTACAACACGGCGCAAGGCTACGGCTCGTTTCTGATGCCACCCGTGCTGATGCTCATCTTGCAACAGACACTTCTGCTTGGCATAGGTATGAGCATGGGTCGCACTCGCGAACTAACAGGCGGCTACGCACTACCATCCTCAAGGCATTACCGCAACGCATTCGAGATAGTTACAGGCAAATCACTCTTCTACCTCTTGCTCTATCTGCTTTGGGGTGTATATGCGCACATATTCGTAACAAAACTTTTCGGGCTACCACAACTGGGGCACTATTCCGACTTCATTTTGTTCATTGTGCCCTATCTCACAGCATGCACAGCTATGGGAGTAACGTTGTCGTTTCTCATCTATCACCGCGAAGACTGCATGCTATTGTTCGTATTTATGTCGCTGCCTCTACTCTTTATGAGTGGTGTGTCGTGGCCAGCCAACAATATGCCCGAAACCATCAAATGGATTTCGTATCTATTTCCATCGACATTTGGTCTTAACGCATACGTACGCATCAGCAGCATGGGTGCTTCGATAACTGAGGTAAGTAAGGAGATGTATGGCATTGTGGTGCAATCTGTGGTATACTTCGTGGCGGCTTGCTTGTTGTACTACAATAAGTTACGAATGAAGCGTCGCCGCAAAGCAGATGGCATGTTTGGAATATAAATAACAGTGTCCTCAGGCGCATAACTATGATAAATATGAAATGGCAAAAGTTACTCTCGGCATCAATAGCTGCGATTGCATCGATAAATATGTCGGCACAAATCGCCGTAGAAGTGTCTGAACCCGTTGAGTTGATGTCGATTCTTGCTCGCACAGCAGGATTTAGAGAATACTGCATGGATATGGGTGGCAAGTATACCGAGGATACTGAAGCATGGTTTTCGCCCTACGAGAATCACGCTGCCGTGGACTATTTTCAGAGCCTGAGGAATAAGTATCAAATTGGCTACGACGCTGTTATGTCTATGGCTATCAATATTTCTACTGATGGCAATCACGTAGAACTATTGTCTGGCAAAGATGCGCTCGACAGCCGCTGGCAAAACGTTGATATTGATACGTTTCTCGTCAAACTGAACTCGTTCTATACAGAAACTCGCCTGCACGAGTTCTACACTAAGCACAGCGAGTTTTACGCAGAGGTGCTACGTACATACGCGAATAATGTGATGCAGCACTTTCGTCAAGATTGGTACGCTAAGTTCTACGGCACAGAGCCAACGGAGCGCTTCCGCATAGTCATTGGATTCACCAACGGAGGTGGAAGCTACGGGCCAAGTCGGCAGCTGACGGGGCAACCCAAAGAGGTCTTTGCCATCTGTGGCTATTACGTAGATAGCGAAACTGGCAAATCTTTCGAAAATGGTCTCGACTATGCCTTGACGCTCATCCACGAGTTCAACCACTCGTTCGTTAACCCATTGCTTGACAACGAAGCGAATGCCAACTTGTTGACGCCTATTGGTCAGCAACTGCTGAAACACTCCTATTACGCTCTAAGAGCGCAAGCCTACAAGAATGCGCAAACGGTTATAAATGAGAGTATTGTTCGTGCGGCTACAATCATATATATGCAAGAAAACGGATTCTCCGACGAGCAAATCCACGAAGAGATGCAACAACAAATTGCACGCGATTTTGCTTGGATGCCCGAACTCGTTGCTGCGTTGCATAATTATGTAGCCAATCGCGATAAATATTTGACGCTCAACGACTTCTATCCCGGAATAGCCAATTGCCTAAGCGAATACCTAAAACGCGAAAATGAGCGTATAGAAAAGCCTTTGAAAAGGGCCACTCTCTAATTTCACTCTATAGGCTCTTTCAAAAAGCCATCTTTATTCTTCAGATTCTCGTACGATTTGAGCTCTACTTTGACGTGCGATATAGGTAGGTCGATGACAATCTTTACTGGTACAAAGTTGCCGTCGTTGGTGAACCAAGCCTCCATGCCCTCTTCGTCTTTGAATGGCGAGTCGTTGTCGATGACGGGAACAAATTTGAGACACTCTATCTTGCCGAATTTAGTGCGTATGCGCTCAGTCTTTTTGTAGCGCAGTTTTATCAAATAGAGATCTTCGTTGAACCATGTGTATAGGTTCATCGACTCGTTTTTCTCAAACTTACGGTCGAACACGAAGCGGCGCGCATAGTAGAACGCCGACACAATGTCGAAAACCTGCGGTGGCACAATGTGTCGACCACTTTTTAGGCTATATATCACGGTGCTATCCTTACAAAAAAGCACCTCGTTGTAGCGTCGGTAATTGTTCTCCGTCACGTTGCGGATGCTCTTCATTGGTTCGCCCGTACTGATGTCGAAAAGGCTCTCGTAAATATCATCTACGTATACGGCTTTTTTTATTACGCCAGTGGTATAGCAATGTGCCACAGCGTGAAACAGGTAGTCGTAGCCAACTGGGTCGAGGCCGAGGCGCACATCGAGTTCGCCGCCTTTTGCAAAGCCATATTTTAGGTTATACACAAGGCGTTCGCCTGGCGCAAATGCCGTGTTGACCTTGTAGCGTTTCTCTACAATATCTTTTTTATTAGTGTATTTCACTGGCTTCTTGGGCGCAATGGTATCTGGTTGTGCAGCTGTGGTATCTATAGTATCGGTAGTTATGGCATCGGGTTCTTGCGCCATTGCCGCAGCTAAGGTGATATTGACGGCAATAAGTAGAAAAACTATTCTGTTCATAGCTATACTCTCTTTTTTTTATTTACGACGATGAGCGTTTTGCAAAAGTCGTGCAAAAACGAACATACTCGTCAGACTCATGATATAATTCACAAAGAGAACACAGATCGAACAGATTTATACTGATTTCCGCAGATAATCATATCTAATTTTCTCGTGTCGTTCGCATTTTTCGTAATTATATAACATGCCGCGCTGGCACTCTTTTTATAATCTACTAATGATGCTAATTTTACGACCGCAAAAATTATTCATACAAAAACAGAAACAACAAAACCTTAACATAAACTAAGCATTAGCTATTATTCGCATTCAAAACAAAAGCGTCGGAAACTCTTGATTTTGAACTAAATCGGATAAATAGCATTCTCACGGTAGCGCCTCATTTCGCGCTCTGTTTCCCAATGTAAAGTTGATGCTCGCACCGCTTGGTGTGGGCTGATTCTAATTGGGAAACGGGGTTCATCCGACGCTCCTCGTGAATGCGATAGAAAGGCCTGCACCTTTCTTTTTTATCTCGTTTTATGGTGATTGATAGCCATTTGCCTCAATCTATCAATCACACCATGCTCTACGAAAACATACGCGAGGAGTCGCTAAAACTCAAAGTGGCAGCCGATTGGTTCCCCAAATTCGACTGCACCGACCTTATCGGACGCATAGATTTCGCGGTGAAATGTAAAGAGGCAGCGCGCCACGTCTCCACCGACACCGAATACATACTTTGGGCAGAGGCAAAGCAGCAGCCTACCGACATATACCGAATGCTCGCGCAGCTCATCATCACCATAAAAGCCGATGCATTCGACCGCGTGCCGCCCAAGTTCATCGGCTGCTTCGACAACGAGAAGATTGCCTTCATCGAGTATCACTACGCGCTGCATATCTACCAAATAAACGACTTCAACTGGACGCAAACGCCGTCGGCTGTCGACGACAAAACCGTTGAGACGGTGCGCAACGCCATCGACCCAAACCGCGTTTTCACATTCTATTTCGACTCCGATAGCCTCGAACTGAAAAACTTCATCAAAGCCAATTTTGCCATCGACGGCGGCTCTATGCTCGCCACGCTCATCGACAAAAACAACTTCATTTTCGTATATCAGAAGTGGCAAAAGATGGTAATGCCCTACATTGCAGCCGATTGGGAGAAGCTGAAGAAGAATTATAGTATCTACGACCGCGATTTCTTCCTTGCCGAACTCAACGTAGACGACAACGGAACGCCCGACGTGAGCGACGACAAAACGGTGAACTCCAATTTCTACATCACCTTCGACGCCAGCGCCGATAAGCCCTACCAACTGAAACGAACCGACAATCTGGGCACCGAGTTTATAATTCCATTTGGCTTCAAAAGCGTTGGAATTCAGCACTATACCGATTTCTGGAAGCGCTACCACCGTCCGCCACATAACGACTATTGGAACTACATAGTTGAACGTGCCGATTTGCTTGTGCCTCAGGACGTTCGCGAACGCAAGGGTGCATATTTCACGCCGCAAATTTGGGTTGAGAAGAGCCAACAATACATAGCCGATGTGCTCGGCGACAATTGGCAAGACGAGTACTACGTATGGGATTGCTGCGCTGGCACTGGCAACTTGCTCAACGGCCTCACCAACAAATACAACGTGTGGGCTTCGACGCTCGATCAGCAAGACGTCGACGTGATGAAAGAGCGCATACGCAATGGCGCTAACCTATTGGAGAATCACGTTTTTCAGTTCGATTTCCTCAACGACGATTTCAGCAAATGTCCGCAAGGCCTTCAAGATATAATCAACGACCCCGCGAAGCGCCGCAAGTTGGTTATTTACATTAATCCGCCGTATGCGGAAGCGGGAAGCGGTCAAGGGAAGCATAAAGCTGGCGTAGCCACTGAAAATAAGACATTTGCAAAATATAAAGACATCATTGGAAAAGCGTGCAACGAGGTTTACACGCAAATATTTACTCGCGTATATAAAGAGATTCCAAATTGTACATTAGCAGCATTTTCAACACTCACATTATTAACTGGAGGCAATTTCGATGTCTTTAGAAAACAATTTTTAGCAAGGCTAGAATCCTTATTTATAGTTCCTGCCAAGACATTTGACAATGTAAAAGGTTTATTCCCAATAGGTTTTTTCATATGGAACACCAAAGAGAAAGTAAAATTCGTAAATATTATTGCTGATGTTTTTGATTCAGACTGTTTCCCTTTACCTCATAAAAACATCCAAATTGAAGAAAATAACAAAACTCGTATAAACAATTGGCTTTCTACATTCAATGATAGAAATACGAATTCTATTGGGGTATTAATGGCAGATAGTCCAGATTTTCAAAACAATCAATATATTTCTATTCTTAACGAGAAGGGAACTCGGCATGGTATATACAATAGTATTTCTACAACGAACCTAATCAATGCGTGTGTATATTTTGCAGTTAGACATGTTATAGAGCATTCATGGCTAAATCATAACGATCAATTCTCTTATCCCAACGACCATTGGAGTGCTGACATATTATTTCAAACCAATTGCTTGATATATGCATTATTTCATGGAAAAAACCGCATTTCTGTCGGTTCTGTAGAGACGGTGTGCACACCGTCTCAGCAAACGAAACAACAGCCGCGATTCGTCAACCATTGGATTCCCTTCACCGAAACGGAGGTAGACGCCAAAGACAGATTCGAGAGCCATTTCATGAGCGATTTTTTGGCTGGAAAAATAAAACCAACGCAGAGCAACGAAGGCAATCTGTTCGAATCGTCCACGCCCGACATAACGAGCGCGCCGCAGCTACAATTCACCGCAGAATCGAATGCGGTTCTCGGTGCTGGTCGCGAGTTGTGGCGCTACTACCACACCATGCACGATGCCAACCCCAATGCCTCGCTCTACGACATAAAGGAGTATTTCCAAGGTCGCAACGACAAAGGCAAGATGAACCCATCGTCGGAAGATGCGCACTACACCGAACTCTTAGACAACCTAAAATCCGCGCTCAAAGCCTTAGGCGAACAGATAAAGCCCAAGGTGTATGAGTATGGCTTTTTGAGGTAAAAATTTTTACAACCGTGGCGTTTCATGTAGAGACGATGTGCACATCGTCTCTACCGTCATTGGGGCACGTTTCACCCAACCTCCAACGTAAACTTCAAACCTAATGCGTTGGCAATAAGCATGAAAGTAGAGAGTTGCATATCGGTGCGCCCACGTTCGAGCGAAGAGATGTATTCGCGCTTCTTACCAATGCGCTCACCCAATTGCTGCTGAGTGAGTTTTTGGCGTTTACGCTCGTCGCGCAGCAATTCGGCGTAGTACCAAGCCTCAGCTTTGGCTTCAAACTCTTCGCGCGAGGGCGTACCTACTGCGCCATACTTCTCGTCGAGATGGTCTTCCACTTTGGGCAATTTAGCCCACTTTTCATCGCTAATATTTATCATAAACTATCCTCCCACTCTTTCAGCAAACGCTCAGCTTTCTTTATCTCAGCATTATACTGTTTTGAACTTTTTTCTACGAAAGAATTAAGCAACACTATACGCTTGCACTCCATGAAATTGTCGGCGTCAATCGTAAAAAGCACAGTGCGATACTCATTGTTACCTAACGACACTCGCATCTCATAAAAATCTGTCTTTTCAAGTCGCTTGACAAATTTGGTACTTACCACATATTTTGTGAGAATGATCTCAAATACATAATCATACTTATCTCTCACCTTCTGAGATAAACTACGATAGTATTCAGCAAACTCGCTTGTATATGTAACACTTCTTATTCTTTCGCTCATGTCGCAAATGTAATATATTTATTCCATTTTGGCGCGTTTTGGAATGAATTTCTTACATTATTGGATACATAATGTAATGAATACGCTGAAGTGTGCTATACGTGGGGAATTGTTATATTTGCAAATATTTATTAATACATTTATAAACAACGGAATGAAAAAACTTATTCTTCTCGCTGCTTGTGCATTGTGCGCTGGCAGCATGATGGCTCAGAGAGCTGGTTCTCTTTATTTAGGAAATACTTTTGAATTTGGTGGTAGCCGCACCTCTTCTGGCACCGACGACAAAGAAAAAAGTGGCAACTTCTCTTTCTCTCTCAACCCTGAATTTGGCTATTTCCTCAGCGACAAGTTTAGCCTTGGTTTTCAGGCTACTGCAAGCTTGAATGTCAGCAAAGATACTGCTCCCGAAAGCACTTATGGCAATGCAAAACACAGAAACAGAACGTTCTCTTTCGGTCCTGTAGCTAACTACTATGTAGGTTTGACCGAGAAACTCTATTGGGCACCTAAGACCAGCGTGACTCTTAGCTTCAATAAGTCTACTAATATACAAGACGATAACAACAACAATTGGAACAAGAGTGTTGGTTTGGGCTTCGGCGTCAACCTTGCAAACTTTGAGTATCGTGCTACCGACCGCCTTTATATAAGCGCAAGTCTTGGTTTGGGCTGGATTAGCTTCCGTCACTCAAAAGCTACCAAATGGGGCAAGGAAGTTGATAACGTAGAAACCACTGGCAAGTACGACGACAACTCTACAAATAGCTTCAGTTGGGGTATCGACAATACCATTTCTGCTGTAGGCTTGGGCTTCAAATATACCTTGTAAGTATTTAGAAATAAACGCAATAAAAAAGTTCTGCTCGCTGAAAAAGTGGGCAGAACTTCTTTTTTTATTTGATATTTACGCAATATCTGCTACTCGTTGCGGAACACCAATCCGCTTGCAGTAGCATCTACAAGCAACGGGCGCTCTTTGCTGACTTCGTCGGCAAGAATCTTCTTGGAGAGGTCGTTGAGAACGTAAGTCTGCAATGCACGTTTGATAGGGCGCGCGCCATACATAGCATCGAAACCAGCGTTGCCAATCCAGTTGATGGCGGCAGGCGTAATATCTATATGTATGTCGCTCTCTGCCAAAGTGCGCTGAATGTTGGCAAATTGCAGTTTCACAATCTCGTTTATCTGCTCGCGGTCGAGTGGAGTGAACGTAACTATCTCATCAATACGGTTCAAGAACTCTGGGCGAATAGTCTTACGCAACATGCCCATAACCTCGTTTTTGCTGCGTTCGATAAGTTCTGGAGTTACTACCCCACCCGTCTTCTCGAACTCCTCTTGAATAAGGTTTGAACCAAGGTTTGAGGTCATTATTATGATAGTATTCTTGAAGTCTACCGTACGACCTTTATTATCGGTAAGACGACCATCGTCGAGCACTTGAAGCAGAATGTTGAATACGTCGGGGTGAGCCTTTTCAATCTCATCGAGCAGAACTACACTATAAGGTTTGCGTCGAACAGCTTCGGTGAGTTGACCGCCCTCTTCGTAGCCTACATATCCCGGAGGCGCTCCTATAAGGCGCGAAACGGAATGTCGCTCTTGATATTCACTCATATCAATACGAGTCATCTGCGTCTCGTCGTCGAAGAGGAATTCTGCCAAAGCTTTAGCAAGTTCCGTTTTACCTACACCCGTCGTACCTATAAATATGAACGAACCTATTGGACGACGGCGATCTTGCAAACCAGCACGCGAACGACGAACCGCATCGGCAACGGCTGCAATGGCTTCATCTTGACCTACCACACGCTTATGCAACTCTGTTTCGAGCGTAAGTAGTTTTTGGCGCTCCGATTGCTGCATCTTCGACACTGGTATGCCAGTCCATTTGCTCACAATCTCGGCAATATCATCGGCATCAACTTCCTCTTTTATCATCACATTGTCGGACTGCATTTTTTGCAGTTTCTCGTTGAGTTCGGCAATGCTGCGCTGCGCATCAGGTATACGACCGTAACGGATTTCGGCAACTTTGTCGAACATGCCATCGCGCTCATATTTATCGGCCTCGAACTTCAACTGTTCAATCTCCGATTTATGCTTCTGAATAGCATCGATGACATCTTTTTGAGCCTTCCATGCAGCACGTTTATCGGCAGTCTCGCTACGCAGTTCGGCTATCTGGCGGCTAAGGTCGTCGAGTTTTTCTTGATCGCCTTCGCGCTTAATGGCCTCGCGCTCAATCTCCAATTGATGCATACGACGCTCAACATCATCAATATCTTCTGGAACAGAATCCATCTCGATACGCAAATGAGCTGCTGCTTCATCGATAAGGTCGATAGCCTTATCTGGCAAAAAACGTTGCGAAATGTAGCGCTGCGAGAGTTCCACGGCAGCTATTATGGCGTCGTCTTTTATACGTACTTTATGGTGATTCTCGTAGCGCTCCTTCAAACCACGCAGAATAGATATGGCTTCTGGCGCTTGCGGTTCGTCTACCATAACCATCTGGAAACGACGTTCGAGCGCCTTATCCTTCTCGAAATATTCGCGATACTCGTCGAGCGTAGTAGCACCAATGGCACGCAAATCGCCACGCGCGAGGGCTGGCTTCAAGATGTTCGCCGCATCCATAGCGCCGTTCGACTTGCCCGCACCAACGAGCGTATGTATCTCATCGATAAATAGAACGATTCGTCCATTAGCAGCAATAACCTCATTCACAACGGCTTTGAGTCGTTCCTCAAATTCGCCTTGATACTTAGCGCCAGCAATCAACGCACCCATATCGAGTGAATATATTTGCTTATCGCGCAGATTTTCAGGTACATCGCCACTTACAATACGTTGTGCAAGACCTTCGGCAATAGCGGTTTTACCCACGCCTGGTTCGCCAATAAGTATAGGATTATTCTTCGTACGGCGCGACAAAATCTGCAGCACACGACGAATCTCATCATCGCGGCCAATCACAGGGTCGAGTTTGCCCGATTGCGCGCGTTCGTTGAGGTTTACGGCATACTTAGAGAGCGCCTCATAATTATCGTCCGCCGTTTGCGAAGTGACGTGCGAGCCGTGGCGAAGTTCCTCAATAGCCTCAAGGAAGCCCTTTTCGGTTGCGCCGGCATCCTTCATAATCTTAGCGGCCACATCGCCCGACTTCAGTATAGCCAAGAGCAACATCTCTATAGCTACATATTGGTCGGAATGTTCGCGGCTGAGGTCGGAAGCCTTTTGCAGCACGTCGGACGTGGCACGCGAGAAATAAGGGTCGGCCCCCGAAACTTTCGGATACGATTCTGTTTGACGATTCACAACAGAGGTGATGTCCGTCATGCCACAATGCGAAAAAATATATCTCGAAACGTTTGGATCCGACTCCAATATACCAGCCAAAAGGTGAATTGGCTCCACCGCCTGCTGGCCATTTGCCTTGACTCGCTCGACAGCCTTCTTGACCGCTTCTTGAGTCTTAATAGTAAAATTGTTGAAATCCATATCGTTGTCTCCTTTCCAATGCTTAGGTTCGATTTTTTGCAATCGAGCAGGGTATTTTCAATGCATGTGCCAATCTTAATCTTCGGAAAAAATCGTCCGAAAAACTTCAAATTTTACGACATTTTTGTCAATATGCATACATAAATACAGCAGATAACTATATTAGGCGCCGGATACACGCGTTAGAGCCAATGAAGCGAGCGCTGCTAATAATATTTATATGTATAACAACGTCCACCGCATTGCAAGGCGGGCGCTTGGCAGACTTTCTACGCCGTCGCACTCC
>JAEEGL014051670.1_pt1 | contig 23666 bp, 14 predicted proteins | sample 9134231 | NCBI WGS metagenome assembly JAEEGL01 (sample SAMN16246548, study PRJNA631951) | gut metagenome | biome: gut microbiome; feature: rumen; material: fiber-attached | host: Bos | place: Iran: Karaj | collected 2018-10 | reverse complement strand
TATGGCAATATCTAAACACATATTAGACCTCGTAACCCTCGCCTTGCAAGATCGTGAACTGACATTTACGGAGCGCAACACAATAATACAGAAGGCGGTAGAGGAGGGTACGGCGGTGGCGGAAATCAATGCTGTCATCGACAATATGTTGGAGCAACGGCTCAGGAATTACACCAAAGAGGAACTTGGCTCTTGCCCTGGCTGCGGACACGGTGTTCCGTTGATTGCCGACCAATGTCCCTATTGCGGTCGCAATCTTGAACATCAGGAGCGACAAACAGTAAGACCGCCGGTATATGTTTCAGGCGAAGATGCAGAAATCATCCGAGCCGAAAACATCCGCACCGAACAGGAAAAGAAACAGAATTGTCCTAAATGTGGTGCGCCATATCCGCTTGTTAGCAATATTTGTAGTCATTGCGGATACGTATTGCACGAACAATCCACGTCAGATTTCAATATCAAGAATCTCATCTCCAACATCAACCAAAGCATAGACAGGCTCAAAAATAATTGGAATCCATCATTTTCTATAGTCTTGTGGAACAGGATGGGTGTAGTGTTGTTTTTTTATGCGTTGGCATTTTTTATACTCGCTTTTACTCTTGATGACAACGACTATTTGACATTTTCAGGCGGGTGCGTGGTTGTGGCGTTTTTGTTTACAATATATGCCAACAATGTAAGCCATTCGTATGCTGGCGGCTTTATCGATGTTACGCACTATATGTTTGATGTAAGGGCAATGGATACGCCAGTGCAAGTGGCTGACAATGAATATTATCAGGCGTTGTATTCATACGAAAAATATCAGCGGCAGATAGATTCGCTCTATGGCGACAGTATGGAGGCAAAACAAATGCTCGACAATTTTTCCTCAGAGATAGACAATTACAAGCGCACCCGCAACAGAAACAGACTTTTGCTTTCTGTGATGATGATTGCGCTGTTTTTGGTGCCGGTATTCATATACGTATTTTCGCCATCCGCCGCCAACAAATGGCAGCAAAACCACATAGAGCATCCTGTGGTGTATGAAATGGTGCATTTGACTAAACCGTTGCGCCTTTTGCCAAATAATCCTGTCGGCAAGGCACTTGTGGATTACGTTAAGATAATAGACGAGGCAGACCTGATGTTCGATGCTTGTTATCCTGGGAATAATGTTGTTGACGAAAACTTTGTGCAATACCGTATTCGTGTGGAGCCTGTCACCTTCGTGTCCTCTGGAAAAGAGTGCGAGAATGGCGATTTTGAAAATGTTACCCTTGCTCTTTTCGACAAAGACTGTAATCCTATTGGGACAGATTTGGGTGCTATCAAATTGCACTTGGACGGCTCCAAGGACAATCTTAAAAGGATTATTGAAAACGGCTGGGGGCATTTTTATGGCAGTTTTTTGTCGGTTAGTACCACAAATTCTCCCGAAAAACTCCGTCAGATTGCTGAGAACGCGTGCTATTTTTCAATTTACTAAAATCTAAGGGCAATGGAATCTACTAAACAAGAGTTTCAAAATCAACTTGCAGAATGGGAAGATAAGTTGGTGAACTATAAAACAAGTTTCCCCAAGAACTTCGGTGCAATGGTCAGAAACAATTTGCACAACTTGGTGATGCTGTTTGGTTTGTTTATGTGTTTTGACTATTTTAGGGGAATGGCTACTTACCCTATGTGCGGACTTGCACCCGTTGTGTTGTTGTTTGGCGTTATGTTGGAGCGCAAGTATCACAAGCATCAGGTTACATCGCCCGAAAATCAGGCTATTTCCAGGTTGAAATATTTGCGGGGGATAATTGACACCGCCAAACAGACGTATGCCGAATATCCTGACGCGAATATGTTGCTGCAAAAATTGGAGCAGTCGTTGAACGCCGAAGTCAAGCGCAAAAGCAACATAAAGTTGGGTTACCGCATTATTGTATGGGCAGTATTCCTTGTTTATGGGTGGCAGGTTGGCACGGCTTTTTATGACAATATGCAAGACCAATTGCGCAATTACGATGCCTACGACAGTTATTGCAATATACTTGAATTGAGTTCCAACAATCCTATCGTAGTACTTAAGCCGTTAAGAAACGATATTACTGACAAACTCACGTTGCAATCCAACTTCCTATACGTCTATCTTGATTTTTCCACAGACCATAATTTGGACACGCGGCGAGGGCATACAATGCGTTATCTGCGGGCGTCGAGGCCAGTAATGTCGGGGAGCGGCAGCAAAGGATATTTCCGCCTGAGAATTACCGACGAGGACGGAAAGCCGCTTGCAAGGTGTCCTGGATTTGTTTTTTGGGGGGACGACTACGGCACAATCAAGTCAAGATATTTTTCCTACTCTCCCGACTTTGAGCAAAACGGACTTTTAACCCTCGAAACCCTGCGCTACCTCCAAGCGAACAAGGAGCATCTGCGGTTTTTGGTGGAGAAAATCTGAACGTTTCAAAACCATTGATTTTATTCTCTCTCCTCCAATGCCTTCTGGTACTCAAACATCTTGTCCCTGAGGCTCGCAGCAGCCACGAAGTCGAGTTTTTTTGCAGCGCGCTCCATCTCTTGACGGGCTTCGCGCACAAGACGCTCGAGGTCGCGCTTGGAGAGGAAACGAGTCTCGGGTTCGGCGGCCTTTGCAATTGTGGATGCGGCGGGATTGTCCTTGAATACAGACTCGGTATCGCCGCGCTGTATAAGGATGCCGGGCGACGTCTTGCGGATTTGCTTGGGGGTGATGCCATGCTCGTCGTTGTACTGCATCTGAATGCTGCGGTGACGGTTGGTCTCGTCGATGGTGCTGCGCATAGAATCGGTCATCACGTCGGCATACATAATTACACGGCCGTTGATATTGCGTGCGGCGCGTCCTGCGGTCTGCGTGAGCGACCGTGCAGACCTCAGAAAACCTTCCTTGTCGGCGTCCAAAATGGCAACGAGCGACACCTCAGGCACGTCGAGACCCTCGCGAAGAAGATTGACACCTACCAAAACATCAAAAGTGCCTGCGCGTAGTCCGTCCATAATCTCGATGCGCTCCAAAGTCTCCACGTCGCTGTGGATGTATTTGGCGCGGATGTCCATGCGGAGAAGATATTTGGTGAGCTCCTCCGCCATACGCTTGGTGAGCGTTGTAACCATCACACGCTCGTCGAGCTTGATTACCTCCTGAATCTCGTTCATCAGGTCGTCGATTTGATTGAGAGTCGGGCGCACGTCGATGGGCGGGTCGAGAAGTCCCGTGGGGCGTATCATCTGCTCAACTACCACGCCGCCGCTCTTTTCAAGTTCGTAATCGGCGGGAGTGGCGCTCATACAAATCACTTGTCCGCAAAGATCCTCAAACTCCGTGAATTTAAGCGGACGGTTGTCCAAGGCGGCGGGAAGGCGGAATCCGTATTCCACGAGGTTGACCTTTCGGCTGCGGTCGCCGCCATACATCGCGTGAATCTGTCCGAGGGTGACGTGGCTTTCGTCAATCACCATCAGAAAATCCTCTGGAAAATAATCCAACAGACAGAATGGACGGCTGCCCGGCTGGCGACCGTCAAAATATCGTGAATAATTCTCAACGCCCTGGCAATGACCAAGTTCCTGGAGCATTTCGAGGTCGTTGTTGACACGGTCTTCTATGCGCTTTGCCTCCAGCATCTTGCCCTCGCCCTGGAAAAATTGTATCTGCAATCCGAGGTCGATGCGTATCTGCTGCATCGCCGCCATGAGACGGTCGTGGGACGTGATGAAATTTTTGGCGGGATAGATGACGCAGGTGTCGGGAGTCTCAAGGACGGTATTGTTGGTGGGGTCCATCTTGATGATTTCGTCCACCTCGTCGTCCCAAAAACGGATGCGGTAGGCGTAGTCGTCGTAAGCCACAAAAATATCCACCGTGTCGCCCTTGACGCGGAATGTTCCGCGCTTGAAGTCGATTTCGTTGCGGCAGTATAGGCTCTCCGAAAGCATGTGCAAGAGCTTGTTGCGCCCGATATTCTCGCCACGGCTAAAGTGGATGATGTTGGCGTGGAAGTCCTCGGGATTGCCGATGCCATAGAGACAGCTGACGCTCGAGACCACAATGATGTCCCTGCGCCCCGAGAGCAACGCCGTAGCCGCCGACATGCGGAGCTTCTCGATGTCGTCATTGATGGAGAGATCCTTTTCTATATATGTGTTGGTGGAGGGGATGAACGCCTCCGGCTGGTAATAATCGTAATAAGAAACGAAATACTCGACGGCGTTGTCCGGGAAAAAAGACTTGAACTCGCCGTACAATTGCGCCGCAAGAGTCTTGTTGTGACTGAGCACAAGCACGGGACGCCCCACGTTTTTAATGACGTTGGCGATGGTGAAAGTCTTACCCGACCCGGTTACACCCTTGAGAATCTGATACTTGTCGCCGCGCTCCACGCCTTCGGTGAGCTGGCGGATGGCCTCCGGCTGGTCGCCCGTGGGCTGGAACTCCGACGTTATCTTAAAATCCATAATACACTAAATATTGTCATTTATTCTGCAAAACTAACAAAAAATATCAAAATAACACAACCATTGTTGCAAATTAAAAAAAAATTATATACTTTTGAACATCCAACAAGTAAGAATAGCCTGATGGTTAAACTTCTGATTATAAGTATATTAGCATCATTGCTGACGATAGATTCGGGGCAAAGGGGCAACGAAAATCCCACCGACGACGGCCTGTGGGCGGACAGCCTTGCCGCCGCGGCTACCGCCAGCGACTCCCTACGGGTATGTCATCTGGCGGCGCAGGAGTCAATTTTTGCCGACACCGTGATGAAATATTCGCTCATCGGGCTCAAAATCGCCAAACGGCTCAACGACACCGCCAAACTCGCCGACGCTTACAGCACTCTCGGATGGGCGTACAGCAACCACGGCAACCGCGACTCGTCATTGGTGATATACATGAGGGAATACGAACTGCTCAAATCCACCACAGACACTTTCAGGGTAGCCAAGACTCTCTACAACATAGCCTGCGATTACAACGCCCTCAATAAATTTGCGCAATCGCTCAATTATTACACACAGGCATTGGTGCTGTACGAAAAACTCGGCGACAAAAAAAACATTGCCCTCATACAGCGCGACCTCGCATTCCACGACATCACAATGAGGCAGTACGACCTCGCCAACGACAAGATAAAGGATGCCATCCAAAACGACAAAAAAATCAACGACTCCACGTCACTCGCCAACGACCTCTACACATTGATATTGCTGCAATTCAACGAAACCAAAGGCAACATCTCAATCTCCGAGCTCCAGCAGCTCGACATCATGGCGGACACCATCGGCGACATTGCCAACAAGACCAAAAACAACCTCGACCGGAGCATGCTCAAGTGCAACTATTACCATATCAAGGCGTTGCTCTACGGCAAGATGTACACCATCGACGGTCAGCACTGGCGCATCGACAGCGCGTACAAATATTGCGACAAGGCACTCAAATACCAAGATGCCGTCAAGGAGGTTGACAAGATAGTGACCATCCTCCTGCAAAAAGCGCAGACATCCTATTTTGAGAAAAACACACAGATAGGCATCAACATCACCGACATGATTCAGCAACGCTACGCCGATTCGATAAGCCTTGGCACCAAGATGGAACTGTACAAGGTGACTTCGCAATGCTACGAGGCCAACAGAGATTTTGAGAAGGCGTACATTTACCTTTGCGAGTACATCAAATGCTACATTGCATACGTGAACACCCTCAACGTGGTGGAAAACGCCAATTTCGACGCCAACGTGCGCATCCACGAACTCGAAACCAAGCAAAACGACGAAAACCAAAAGACTTCCGAAAAGATGGCGCAGCAGCAGCGCATCACCACACTTATTATAATATTGTTGATTGTTGGCGCGATATTGCTTGCGATAACATTCAACGCATTGATGCAAAAACGCTCCAACGTAAAGATTCTCAATGAGAAAAACCAGCAGCTAAGTCGTCAGCAGGACGAAATCATCGCTCAGCGCAATACCATCGAGGAGCAGCGGCAGGCATCCGAAAGAGCCAACCTGATAATGTTCCAAAGCATCAGGTACGCACGGCACATCCAGAACGCCGCACTGCCGAGCGAAGAACACATCAAACGTATTTTCCCCGACCATTTCATATATTACGAACCCAAAGACATCGTGAGCGGCGACTTCTATTACGCCACACAAAACGCCGGACTTGACATCTTTGTACTCGGCGACTGCACGGGTCACGGCGTGCCGGGCGGTTTCCTCAGTATGCTCGGCATATCAATCATAAAAGAACTACTTCGAAATCCAGAAATTGACATAATGCCCGGCATCATTCTCGACATGATGCGCGAATACGTCAAGCAGGCTCTCGCAAACGACGAGGAAGTGGCTGAGGCGATAGCAAGGGGCGAAGAATCGTTCTCGACAGCAGACGGCATGGATATGTCGATAGTGGCATTTGACAGGTACAATAGACAATTGCGATTTGCAGGTGCGTACCAAAACCTCTACATCGCGCACAATGGAACAATCACACGCCTACGTGGCGACAGGATGCCGGTGGGAAGGCACATCAACGAATCGGCAACATTCCAGACACAGATATTTGAAACACAAAAAGGCGACATGGTATATTTGTCGTCGGACGGAATACCAAGCCAGATAGGATTTTCGGGCGTCAAGTTTATGTCCAAACGCCTTGTGGACTTTTTCAAGAGCAATTACTCGCTCCCGTGCGAAACCCAAAAGCGAAACATCACCAACATCATGAACGACTGGCTCTTTGGCGCAATCCAAATCGACGACCTCTCGCTTATTGGAATCAGGATTACAGACTAAAAAGCTTTACTCTTTACACTTTATTCTTTAATCTACAATCCAACCACTCTACTCTTTAATCTATAAATCTTTAATCTATCTAAAAACACATCATCCCATCTCCAATGCGCACTTGGCGCAAGCGTACTCTATGGACACACCAAGATTCTGACGGTAAATGGGTTTGGTGATAAAACCATACACGTTGCTCATCGCCGCCGACTTCACGACTTCGGGCGCGGTAGTACCTGACACAAAAATCACGGGCACCCAACGCTTCTGCCCTATAAGGCGCGCGGTGGATATGCCGTCAAGGTCGCCGTCAAGCTGTATGTCCATCAGGATGCAATCGACATCAGGGAAGAGCTCAATGTGCTTGAGTGCGTCCTCGCCTGTACGCGCCACGCCAGATATCTCATACCCAAGTTCCTGTATGAACATCTGGAATATGGTGCAAAGCATCTTGTCGTCTTCTACGATGAGTATTTTTTTTGCCATATTTTTAGTAAAATTTGGATGTTGCAATCTTGCTGCAAATTTAGTAACTTGCGGCCGAAAAAAAAACCATTTTCGCATTTTTTAAGATGAATTTGATAATCGACATAGGCAACACCACCAGCAAGCTCGCCATCTACGACGGCAACCATCTGATATTCAGCGACAAGACCAAGTCCGAGACAGATGCCGTCATCACGATGGCAAATGACGCCGCACGCAATTTTAACGTAAAAAACTGCATAATTTCGTCGGTGTCGCTGCCTGGCGAGCCCATCGGCAACGCTATTGAAGGCGTGCCGGGCACCGTATTGACGCTCCGACACGACACCCCGCTCCCAATCGTCAACCTCTACGCCACGCCCGAGACCCTCGGCAAAGACCGCATAGCCGCCGCCGTGGGCGCGACGGTGGTGTTCCCCCGCACAAGCTGCCTCATCATCGACGCAGGCACGGCAATCACCTACGACTACGTAAAAGACGGCTGCGAATACCTCGGCGGCAACATTTCACCTGGCATCGACATCAGGTTCAAAGCGCTGCACGACTTTACATCGAGGCTACCGCTCATCACCGAGCCGCGACCGACCGACGACTTCGGACTCACCACCGAAGAGGCGCTCAGCAACGGAGTCATCACCGGCATTGTACACGAAATAAACGGCTATATAGACGCCTTTGAGAAAAAAAATGTTAATTCCCGCATAATTTTGACTGGCGGATGCAGTATTTATTTGTGTAAGAAATTAAAAAACACGATATTTGCAGAGCCAAATTTAGTAACAATTGGCCTAAATAGAATTTTAAATTACAATGTACTTAAAGAAAACTAAACTTATCGCACTGATATTTATGCTCTCGGCGGCAGAAGTGGCTGCACAGGGCATCACAGGCTCGCCGTACTCGCGTTATGGCATCGGCGACATCAGCACACCGGGCACGGGGCACAATATAGCAATGGGCGGCACATCGGCGGCAGAGAGCTCTTCGATGTACGTCAATACAGTCAATCCAGCCTGCAATACCAACCTTCCATTGCAACGATTCGTATTCGACGTGGGTTTCGACGTCAAGTATAATGAAATCAAATCCGCCACCGAATCCGAGAAGACCAGCAAAGCAACTTTCAAATACTTCGTGGGTGGTTTCGCCGCCAAACCGTGGTGGTACTTCACATTCTCGATGAAGCCGTACAGCGCGATGGGCTACTCTGTATCCGCAATTGATTCGTCCAACGTGATGCAGCTCAACGGCACCGATTACAAATTCGGCTACAGAAATACTTTTGAAGGCAAAGGCGGCATCAACAAGGTGTCGATCTCTTCGGCGTTCAAGTTTTTCAAGGTGTTCTCGTTGGGATTCACCGGCAGCGTGCTTTTTGGCGACATCGAGCGAACCCAAAATTCGTACATATCCCGCTCCGGCTATGTCATCAACAGCACCTCATATCCCTACACGTCAAGCTGTTACGTCAACGACAAGCGCATTACGTACGGCACGCAGGGCGACATCGGCATCAGGTTTGAGAAGACGTTTGCATCCAAGAAGGACAGCCTCAGCGACGCGCTTAGGATTTCATTGGGCGCATACTTTAGCAGCGCAGCCAAGCTCACCTCCCGCAACGAAATCTTCATGGAGGACTACCACACATATTATTCTTATTACTACAACGGCACCAACTACTACACCGCCAAGGCAGACACCATCTCCAACGACACGGTGTCAAAGTCCAAGATATCCATCCCCAAGGGCTTCGGCATAGGCGCATCGGTGGAGATTGCCGAAAAATTGACCATCAACGCCGACTACCACTCACAGCAGTGGGGCAAATTCACACTGCCCAACGACGCATCCAAGAGCAAATTCCGCGACAGCGAATACATGGGATTCGGACTCCAGTTTGTGGAGGCAAAAACTTATTCTTCAAAATACTACCGCCGAATCATCTATAGAGTAGGAGCTTACAAGCAGAAGACCTACCTCGAGCTCAATGGACAAGGCATCGACGACAAGGGCGTCACCTTCGGCATAGGAATGCCAGTAGGCATGCTGCGCCTCAACCTCAATTGCCAGATAGGCACGCGAGGCACTACGGAACACAATTTGTATAAGGAAAAATACTTCTTGGTGCATTTCAACGCAACACTGCACGACTACTGGTTTATAAAACGCAAATTCCAATAAAAGTAAACTAATTTTTAACACAAAAAAACATATAAAACAATGAATAAGTTACAGATAACCACAGCAGCCCTCAGTCTTTCGGCACTCCTGATCGCCGGCAACGCATCGGCGCAATCGGCTGAAGACATCGTGAAGGCAAAATTCCCGGAAGTGGCGGGCGAACTCGCAATCACTCCCTCCACTACCTACAACCCCGCGCTCAAAGTTAAATACAGGGATCTTTACACAAAGATGAACAAAGGCATCGAAGAAATCGTCACCGTGGAGCACATCGGCGTCAATGAAATGCCCGAACTCCAGTTCTTCGACGCACGCACCCTCAAAGACATGCAGAAGGCGGGCACACTTCCCGACCTCAAGTCCGCAATCAGGGCAGAGCAGCAGAAGATTGCCAACCTCATGCGCGAAGAGCCTTACGGCGCCGACTCCGCAACATGCGTGAGGGTATTGTCGACATTCCAAGAATACGTCAAGCAAAACGCACTTGAAGAAGCCTACCCCACATGGTCGGTGCTCTTCAGGGAATTCCCCAAATGTTCGCAGTCAGTATATTCCAACGGCGTCAACATCATGAAGAAAAAGATGCAGACCGCCAAGACCGGCAAGGAGCAGCAAGTGTGGGTGGACACCCTCATGATGGTCTATGACCAGCGCATCAAATACTTTGCAGCTACGAGCAAACTCTACGGCGAGGCTTACCTCCTCGGCCGCAAGGGCGTGGACATCGTAAAATACCGCAAGGGCGCAATGGACGAGGCATACAACATCCTCATGAAGTCGATAGACCTCGGCGGCAAAAACAGCGAATACGCCGTAATACAGACCGCAATGCAGACCGTTATTACACAATACAATGCAGAGAAAATCGATGCTTCCGTAGTTGTGGACAAGTACCTCCTCTTCTCCGACATCCTCGCACAGAAGAAGGCAGAGGACAAGGCAAAACTCGATGCTGCCACCGACGACAAGGCAAAGCAAAAGGCTGAAGCCGACCTCGCAACCTGCGCACAGGTGGAAGGCGGCGTACTCGGTCTCTTCTCCAACAGCACCGCTGCACAGTGTGACGTGCTCGTAAACGCATTCTCCGCCAAATTCAAGGAGAACCCCAACGACATGGAGCTCTGCAACAAAATCGTGAAAGTACTCGGCTCTAAGGAATGTACCGACTCGCAGCTCTACGAAGACGCTGTATCTAAGGTAATTGCAAGCAACCCCACCGAGACCGCATGCGCAGGCTTTGCAAAGATGCTTGAGAAGAGGGGCAAGGAAGACGAAGCCCTCGAAAACTACAAGAAGGCAATCTCCCTCGCAGAGACCGACACAATGAAAGCAAAATACAACTGCTCCATCGCAAAGATTCTCCAGAAGAAGGGCCAGTATGTAAATTCGCGTTCATACGCTCGTCAGTCTATCGAACTCAATCCCAAATACGGTCTCCCCTACATCATCATCGCCACACTCTACGGCTCCAACCCCGTAGGCGAAGACTCATTTGAAAAGTCGAAGACCTACTGGCTCGTAATCGACTACCTCCAGAAGGCAAAAGCCGCTGACCCCTCGGTTGCCAACGAAGCACAGCAGCTCATCAACCGCTACATCGGCTCCTGCCCCAAGAAGGAAGAGGCGTTCATGCACAGCATCACCCCTGGTATGACCATCACCATCGGCGGCTGGATTGGTGAATCCACCACCGCAAGGTTCTAACCATTGCATACCATAATGCAGATTCTAATGCATAATTCATAATGCATAATGCATAATCAGGCATCCGCCAGAAAACGCATTACGAATTATGAATTATGCATTATGTTTTTTCATTATATCAATTATTATCACAATCACTTCTCTTACATCAATTACTTCAATTATTTCAATTACTTCAATCACTTGACTATGCGCACCCCGAATGGCAATTATGCATTACGCATTATGCATTATGCATTAATTGCAGCTTTAGCTGCAATCACCTCCTGCTCCACCAAGATGCAGTCGCTCGACAATTACAACATCGACGAGACCTTCGCCGACATGTCGACACAAAACCTCCACACCAAATATTATTCGTCGCACAGGTTGCAGACCACCATCGACGCGCCGGTATTGGACCAATTCACATCGGTAAAACAGCCGTACTGGGAATTTCCCAAAGGCGTGAAGGTTGTTTTTTATGACGAACAGCTCAAGGCGCAGAGTTCGCTCTCATCGGGATACGCAGTCTATTACACAAAAAAGAAACTTTGGGAGGCTCGCAACAACGTTGAAATCATCAACGACGACGGCACCAAGCTCAACACCGAACAGATTTTCGGCGACGAAAACGGACAAAAAGTTTTCTCGGTCAAGAAAGTGACAGTCACAGACCCCGACGGCACGGTCATCGTCGGCAAACAAGGATTTGAATCCGACATGGCGTTCAAGAATTACAAATTTCTCGATGTCAATGGCGTCGTCAACCTCCAGGAACAATACGAAGAAGCAAAAGAGGAATGACAATTGACAATTGACAATTGACAATTGACAATTCAAAAATCAACAAATCATCAAATCATCAAATCATCAAATCATCAAATCATCAAATCAACAAATCAACAAATGAAGAAGCAGCGAAAGCACCCGATGGAAATCTTATGGATATGCACGGGCATAATGTGTCTTATAATTGCAATTATCCGCAATGTCAGGTACGGATTCAACGAGGCGACAGCTATGTACGTCTTTGCAGCTATATCGGCGTTGATGTTCCTTTGGCGCAGGCATTTGCGTCAAAAAGAGGAAGAAGATGACGACGAGAAAAAGCAATAATACATTTTTATACAGATAGATTTCCATATCCAAATTTTTTTTTGCAAATTTGCAGCATAAACACATAATCACAAAACAAAAATGGCATTTCAGATAAGCGGAATACAACAACTCGGAGTAGGCGTGGAAGACGTTTACATAGCATGGGACTGGTACAGGGAGCATTTTGGCCAGGACGTGCTGCTCAGCGACGCGCCGGGCGAGGCATCAATGATGCAGCCCTACACGGGACACAAGCCACAGTCACGGCACACAATCCTCGCATACAACATGCAGGGCGGCGGCGGTCTCGAGATTTGGCAATACACATCAAGGAAACCGACTTTTGCACCTTTTGACATAATGCTCGGCGACCTCGGCACCACCATCGGCAAGCTCAAATCCGAAAACGTAGAGGCGGCGTACATGTACGTCAGGGAGAAGATGCGCGACCTCCTGCTCTCAGGATTCAGCGAAACCCCCGCCGGCAAAAAACATTTCTTCATGAAAGACCCATTCGGCAACATGTTTGAAATAGTGGAAAGCAACGTCACATTCCGCGAGACCAAATCCAAAATCGGCGGAGTGTACGGCGCAATAGTCGGCGTCACCGACATCGAACGCTCCATACAATTCTACAAGGACATCCTCGGCTACGACACCATCATCTACGACAAGACCGATGTCTTTGAGGATTTTGCACGCATCAATGGCGGCACCGACAAATTCCGCCGCGTCTTGCTCGGACACTCGCAGCAGCGCAAGGGCCCGTTCAGCAACTTCCTCAACGAGAGCCAGATAGAGCTCATCCAGCTCATCGACACCAATAAGAGGCAGCCGCGCAAAATTTACGACTTTGAGACGCACCTCTGGGGCGACCCGGGCTTCATTCAGATATGCTTTGACATCCGCAATATGAAGGAACTCAAGCAATACTGCGAGAGCAAGGGCGTCAAATTCACCACAGACTCCAACCCCGAGGCATACGAATCGGAGGCAAAGATATTTGACATGGGCGGCGCATCGGGACACTTCACCTACATCGAAGACCCCGACGGCAACCTCATCGAATTTGTGGAGACGTATTACGTGCCGATTGTCGCCAAAATCGGTCTCGGCATCAACCTCCAGAAACGCGACCCGGAGCGTCCCCTGCCCGACTTCATCATGGCGGGTCTCAAATTTCTCCGCAAGGGCGAAGGCTACCCCGAATCGAGCACAGCCAAAGAAAAGACGCGCATCTCCGACGAGTGCGCCGCCGCAATGAAGAAGAAAAACGGCGTTGAATAAACGCGTACCGCGTTTTTCTATAAACGAAAATTACCGTCAATTTGACCATCAATTACCATCAATTTTTTACAGCATTAAGTGTATTAATGCAAACAATTGACGGTATAATTGACGAAAATTGACAAAACAATTGACAAAACAATTGACGGCATAATTGACGAAAAAATTGACGATAATTGACGAAACAATTGACGATAATTTTTGTTTAGAAAAAATAGACAGCCGCAAGGCTGTCCACCCAATATTAATGCTAATTGACGTAAAAAAATGAGCAACAAATACCATTTTGTCTGCAAACACTGCGGACACAACATAGGCGACTTCAAGGCTTGGTTTGAAGCCGGACAGAAATGCCCGAAGTGCGGCAAAAACTTCGTTGACGCCAAGTACGACACCAATCCCGAAAAGCTCCGCGACCTTATTTTCACAAAGGACAATGTGGAGAGCCTCTGGCACTACTTTGACTTCCTGCCCCTCGACAACAAGGAAAATATCATCTCGGCAGGCGAAGGCGTTTCGCCAATTGACCGCTGGACTTTCCTCGAGGATTTTGCAAAGGAGCAATACAACATCAATATAAAGGTGTATGTAATGCGCCACAATTTCAGCAACGCCACACGCACATTCAAGGACATTGCCGGCACACTCGGCGCATCGGTACTTAAGGAATGTGGCGTCAAGGAATACGCCGTGGCAAGCACCGGCAATACAGCCAACGCATTCTCGCACTATTTGGCAAAGGCGGGCATCAACCTCTACGTATTCATGCCCGAAGACGCCGTGAAGGAAAACATCGCCTCTGTGAGCGCATACGGCGAAAAAGCCGTTGTCTGCAAGGGCGACTACGCCTTCGCAAAGAAGATTGCGGGCGAATTCACATCCAAAAACAACATCCTCATGACCATTGGCAACACCGACCCCATCCGCGTGGAAGCCAAGAAGACTTGGGTGTACGAATGGTTGAGGCTCACCGGCGAAATCCCGACTGCTTACATCCAGGCACTCAGCGGCGGCACAGGCCCCATTGCCATCGAAAAAGGTCTTGACGAGGTGGAGGCAATTGGCATCCATCAACGTCCGCGCTACATCTCGGTACAGCCGAGCCTCTGCGACCCGATGACTCAGGCATGGCAAAAGGCAAAGGCCAACAACTTCCCCGAGGGCTGGCAGCAGGATTTTCCGAAGCTCCAAAACCCGCCCACAAAGGTGCAGACCCTTGCAACCGGCGTGCCCGGCACATATCCCGTCATCGCCGACATCACCAAGAAGTCGGGCGGCGAAATCATCAGCTTTGACGAGACTAAGACTGCCGACGTTGCCCGCCTCATCGCCTACAAGACACAGGAACGCATCGGACCTGCATCGGCAATCTGTATGGGCGGCTATTTTGAATCGCTCAAAAAAGGCCTCCTGAAAGACGGCGACGTGGTGATGATCAACCTCGGCGAAGGCATCGAGCGCGCACCCGAATTTCTCGCAGAATTGGTCTATGACGAAGACCGCGTATCTTCCGCCGACGAAATCCGCCGCTTTGACCGCGCAGCATTGGAGCAGAAATTGTGGGATGCAGTGAAATAATGACAATTACAACGCATTGAAATAATGAATACAATGCTCTGAAATAACGACAATCACAATACACTAAAAAAGCCGTGGGCGACATCACCCACGGCTTTTTTTATTCCATCAGATAAACACAATAATTACTCCATCTTTGTAATCACCTTGTCACCAAAATCCTGGACGGTGACGGTACGCCACTGTTTGTGTTGGCCGGTCTTGATGCCAATGGCAGAATATTTGGCGCCGAGGATGTTTTTGCGGTGACCGAGAGTGGATACTCCGTCATCAACGAGCAACTGCATCACAACTCCGAGAGCCGTACTCATACCCGCGCTGATATTTTCGGCGATGGCATTGCCGCCGTAATAACTGTAAACACGTTTTGAAAAACTCGTGCCGTCAGACGATGTGTGGTCAAAGAAATTGTTACGGTACATATCGTTGGCGTGATATGCGGCAGCCTCCATGAGCGACTTTTCGGGAATGAGCATCTTGAGGTCTTTCACAGCCTTGAGGTCACTCTCAAGCGATGAAACGTATGACGCGCTGCCCTTGGCTTGGTCGCCGTATTTAGCCCAAAATTTTGTGCCGTCGAGCCTTGCAAGGTTGCAATAGAGGATGATGTCTTTTTCCATCTGCGAGAGGCTCGCAATGTTGGCGGCAGTGTTTGCCTTTGCGATTTCCTCAGCAGTAAAATCAGAGGAATTGGTATTGTTCTCCGTATTCTGATTATCAGTGTTCTGATTATCAGGCTTGTTGTTGTCGGTAGTCTGATTGTCAGGCTTGTTGTTGTCGGTGGTCTGATTGTCAGTGTTCTGATTGTCAGGCTTGTTGTTGTCAGTGGTCTGATTGTCAGTGTTCTGATTATCAGGCTTGTTGTTGGTCTGGTCGTTGGTCTTGTTGTCGCCAGAACGGTCAGAGGAAGTATTGTCGGTGGTGGACTCGGTGGAGGGGTCGTCGCCCTCGTCCTCCGCGCAGGTGTACGACATCGTAAGCAATGCGAGACCTATGACAGCCACGATGCCCCAGAGATAAATCTTTTTCATAACGCAATTTGTTTTAAGTGGTTTTATAATAATGCTTGCAAGCCATTAATTGGTGTCGTTGTTATCGGGCTCCACTATGGCGTCGGTCTCCTGCACGTGCGGAGATTCGTCGGGCGAACCAATCTGCGAGGAAAGGTGGTGACCCGTAACATCCACATTGGCAAGGCTTTGACGCATAAGGGTGTCCGCCTGCTTGTTTTTGATGTCGGTGTATTCCTGAACGGAGATATTGCCGTCAAGAAACGCCGACGCCATCGCCTTCTGCACCTTTTCCTCGGCGAGGATAAGTTCCGCTTTTGCCGCCTCCACCTGCGCCTTGGCTCGCGCAACTTTAAGCGACGCGCCAACATCGTTGCCTATCTTAATGTCAGAAACGTCCACAGAAAGAATTTCGTATGCGGAACTCGTGCTGATTGCGGCAGAATTTTCCACCTTGTCGGCCACGAGATACGGATTTTGCAAAATTTCAGTGTGGCTCTGCGCAAGGCCTATCTGAGTAGCGAGCGCCTCGTTGACACGCGCAAGCACGGTGTCGGCACTTACGCCGCCGATGATGTTCTTGATTTGGGAGCGGAGTGTCACTTTCACTTTCATAGTCAATTCCACACCGTCGCGAGCCACGCCGCGCACACCGTCGGTCTCAACTACGATGGGGTTGATTGAGGGTTTTATAGCCTCAACGACGTCCATACCGGCGAGGTCGATTTTGCAGATGTCCTCAAATTCAAAGCCGGTCAACTTTGCTTTTTTGGCTGAAATGTAAGCCTCGATGGTCTTCTTGAGGTTGCCGCCCGCGAGGTAGTGCTTTTTGAGACGTCCGAGGTCGAGCTCCGCCTTGATGTCGTCGCCGGCGTTGTCGGCAATGTTCTTCGCCTTGATGAGGTCGCCTACGTTGCCGCCCGCAAGGTAAAATTCCGACAATTCAGGAATTGATGTCTTTATCTGGGCGTTCATAGCGTTGATCTGCGCATGTACAATTGCACCTACGTCCACCTTACGGAGATAGAGCTGCGCCATATCGTCAAACTTGATGTCCTTTACGTTCGCCGCCATTGCTCGAATCATTGTTGCAACCACGACGTCGAGGTCCACCTTCGCCAAATAATATTTCATAAGTTCGGGCAGGCTCAATGTGCGGAGTCCCGCGTTGTAGGCGGTCACCATGAGGTTGATGAGCTTTGCCTGGGGAATGTTCTGCCAACGCATCTTGATGAGCAGCAGCCACGAGATGTTCACTTTGGAGAGCTTGGCGTTGAACCACAGCTTGATGGGCACCATTGCGATGAAAAACCACACGATAAGTCCCGCAAGACCCAGCGTGACCACAAGGATGAGAAATCCATCCCAAAATGACACGCCCTCGCCGTCATTAGCCTCATCGTCGATGAGCGTATCCTCGAGGTTGACCACATCGCCGTTGTTGGTGTCGGGTTCATAAACACTATCAAAATCGTCTCCGCATGATGTAGCCACCAGCGCAGCAATCATTATGACTATGTACAATAAATATCTTTTCATATCATTTCATTGGTTTCAATACTGTTAATCACTGGTGTGTTCGTAACCCGTGATGATGTTTTCGCCCTTGTCGGCGAGGAGGTTGGCCTTGTGCAACTCGTTGAAATTGGGCTTGATTCCCTTTTCGTACTGCTCCACCATTGCGCGACGCAGGTCAGCCTCTGCCTTTGCGCGGTCGGCTTCTGCTTGCAGGCGACGGATTTCGGCGTCAATTTCAGCCTGACGCATATTGAGCTCCGCCTTGACATTCTTGCCAACCACCAAATCAAAAATATTGATGTCCAAAAGGTCGTAGCGGCAGACGTTGTTGAGCTCCATCTCCTTGACACGTCCAGTCTTGATTTCCTGGCGCTCCTGCTCCTCGTTGACACGGTGCAGCACCTTGTGCGAAATATCGGGAAGGTGTTTCAGGATGAAATCGAGATTTTCTGCGGTTTCAAATTCCGTAGTAACTGCCTCATTGACACGCCTGAACAGAATGTCCTCGCCATATCCAGAGAACAGGAGGTTGAGCTTGCCGCGCAGTGTGGCGTTAATCTTTGCCGAAATCATCACGCCATCCTTGGTAACGCATGAAACATCCGGCTCCACTTGGATTACGCAAGGCGTCTTAGCCCATTTGATGGCCATGTCAAGAGTCCACTCTTTGGATTCGCAAATCCTTGTGCCCAACTTGAAATCCATATTGAGGCCGTCCTTGTCGCCAAGTTTCATGGCATCAATCACCGGCATCACGCTGCCAAACTTGATGAAGTGCTTTTTAAGGTTGTCATAATTGATGCCCCGGTCAAAATCTTCCGGCTGGAGGTTGCTGATATCCTCTTCGCTCAGATTGCCCTCGGCTCTGACTTCCATCAGGTTTTTGTTAAATTCTTTTTTGCATTTTTCCTTTACGTCAATCGCCGTCTTAAGACCCTTCACGTAGTCAAACAAATCAGCCTCGGGACGCGAATATTCCACAAGGTGGTCTTTTGAGAGCGGGGTGTTGTCCTCTGACGGCAACTTGTGCTCGAGGGCATAATGGTACGCCTTCACAAATTTCACTACATCGCTGTGTGTAGAGGCGATATAGCCCATCAATTCGTCAGGCGTGAGGTCGAGATTGTACTCATTCGCCTTTATCAACGCCTTGACGAGCTGTGTGACATCGTTGCCCTGGATATTCTGGCGGATAAGGTCGTTTTGGTCAATGCTGATGCCCTTGTTGGACGCCTTGATGATGTTGGTGACGAGGACATCAAACTGTTCGTCACTCATTGAGAACAAATCCGTCATTGAAAAATTGATGTTGATGCCGGCATTGTGGGCGCGAATCATCACATCTGTAAAACGCTTGACATCGCGCTTCCTGTTATACAATTCTTTCAAAAGCTCCATCGTCACCTTGAAACTATCAGCATATTGGACGACATTGGCTTTATTGATGGAACGACTCTCGGCATCCGACATATAAACGCCTTCATACTTGGCGCGGATGAGTGAGCGGATGATGATGCTCAGACCTTCGTCGTCCACTGCATTGATGAGATTCTTTTCATCAATCTCGATGCCTTCCCTTTTGGCAAGGATGTCAAGATTGACAAGACGTGAAAAATTCCTGCCTTTGGAAATAAATTCCATTGCAGTGTCAAACTCAATTTCCAAATCAGCGTTTTTCTGGTCAACCCACGCCCTTGCAAATGATTCGAGCTCTTCACGCTTAGTTAAATATTTAATGATGTCTTCATTCTTGAACAATTCGTATATTTTGTCATTTTTTAAAAGTTCCTGAATGCTCAACGATTTAACCAAATCATGATACTCAGACCTTACAGCCTCCTCCATCTTTTCATCTTTGTCAATAAGCTCAATCAATGATTTCTTATCAATCATTTCATACAAGTTTTTCTTGTTTAAAAGGAGGTCATACAGATCTTTCTTGCTGAGATATTCGAGTGATGTTTGCCTTTTGCATATTTTGTACGCGGTTATCATTTTCGCGATAGCAAACGAATTATCTACATACACGATGAAGCCGTACGAACGGTAAAACTTGTCAAAATCTTCTTCTGGCACGGTGAATTTGTCCTCCAGGTTTTTGTCCATAGATACAGCAATGACGACATCAAGGATATTAACATAGCTATCGCCCAAATACCTGATGGCAGACGAATAACCCTTCATAATTCGCTTCATAATCTGAATCTGGGTTTTCGCGTCTATGAAATTGATTTTTATCAATTTCGTCATATTTTTTAACGTCCTTCTCGGGTGTTTAACTCCAATATTTTTGAGAAAGACGCGGTAAGTCCTCTTAGTCTTTTTGAGTTCAGATTCTTCGTGATCGTGCGTGATAATTATGAATGTAACAATTATCGCCGCGACCACTCCGCCTCCTATAAGTACCCACTCCAATGTATCCATGCTTAGTTCTGTTTTACTCCGTTAACAAATGTAGCGACGTATGATTCGGCGAAACCCTGTCCGGCGAGCTGTTTCTGGAGCGCGGCGGCCTGCTCGCGGGTCTTGCAATCGCCGACGGTATATACTGTGTACTTGCCCGATTGAGTAGTGTGCACCGTGTAACCCTTGGACTTGAGATTGTTGATGCGCTTCTGGATGTCGCCGTTGGGATTGCTGGTGAATGCGCCTATCTGCACCCTGTACACCGTGCCGGTGGTTGTCGTGGTGGTAGTAGTCGTTGTTGTAGTGCCGCCGTCCGTGCCGCCGTTGGAATTGCCGATATTGACGCCATTGACCACCTTGACGATGTATGCGTCCTCGTAACCCGACTGACGAAGCGAATTGAGACTTGCGGCGGCGATGTTCTTGTCATTGGAGATACCAGTGTAATAACGGTAGAGACCGCCGTCGTTTTGGTCGTAATACAATTCGTTGACATTAAAGGCGTCAAGTCCGAGGAGTTTGGGCAATGCGGCTATCTGCACGGCGTACACCGTAGAGCCGAGCATCGAGAGCGGAAGTGCGTCGCCGGTGCGCTTGGCATTGTTGTCAACCACAATGGGCGTATTGCCGTCGCGTCCTGCATTGAGGGTCTTGAGCTCATTCTGCACGTTAGCCTGGTAATTGGCGGATTTTTCAGCCACCTTGCGAGCCGCTATGAGGTCCACCTTCTTGCCGTTGGTGAAAGCCACCACCTGCGCCTTGGTGTAACCCTCGTTTTTGGCAATTGCAGCAGCCGCCAATGCAGCGTCGTAGGTCTGGAATGTACCTATATAATAACGCATCGGGGTGATGCCCTTGAGGTTTTGCGCGAGGAAGTTGGACACCGTGGGGAAGTCCACCGGCTCCACCATCTCCTTGAATATGCCCGCCTCAACACTGAATACAGTACCCTGCGGGAATGTGTAGGGCTTCATCCTCTGGTCGTCGCGGGTGTAATTGAATGTGCCAATCACTGCTGCGTTGGACGATGCGATGTCGGGAGTGTGGGTCCTTGTTGTCTTGGCAGCCGTGCCGCCGGTGGGCTGGTTCTTGGATGCAGAGCCCGATGTGCCGGTCTTGCCGGTGGTGTTGGTCTTGTTGTTATTGTTGTTGGCGGGCGTAGTCTTGTTGGCGTTGGTCTTATTGTTGTTAGCCTTGGTATTGTCGGCTACATCCACCACCTGGTTGGCGGGCTTATTGTCCTTGGAGGGATTTGCCTTCGACTTGTTGGCGTTGTTGTTGGCGGGCTGTGCGCCACCGTCGCCCGACTCATCCATCATGAAGTCCATCGCCACATCGTTGTGACGCTCCACAGCACCCGATACGAGCGACCTGCGCTCACGTCCGGGCTGCTCGCCGAGATAGAGAGCGAGGGCGTTTTCGATATATTGGAGTGCCTGGAGCTTTGCCTCGTTGCCTTCAGAAAGCAATGTGTACTGCTCCACAAGGCTCAATTGCTTGGCTGCGAGCTCCTCGTATGTCTTGGAAAGGTTGAAGAGGTCTTCGGCATTGCGCTCCCACCTCTCGCCGAGCGCGCTCTTGTCCATATAAGTGCCGGTGTTGCTCTTTTGGATGCGGAATGTCGGGATGTACTTCTTGTACAATTCATATAAGGTGTTGTTGTTGGCGGTGGCGAGCTTGATGCCCTTGATGAGGTTGCTGCACTCGCTGAGTTCGCTCTCCTGCGCCATCTGCTCGTAATACTCGTGCATTGCGGTATTCTCCACGTTGGAATATACGCGGAATGTATCAGCCTCGCTACCCTTCTGCACAGCTTTTGCAAAATAATCGGCGATTGCAGCCTCGTCGAGTGAAATTTTCTCGACCTTCTTCTTGTCGGCGTCGGTGAGTCCGAGCTGCTCGGTCAATTGACGGTAACGAAGCCTGTAGAGGTTGGAGTCCTTGTCGATGTCGTAATGCTCCAGAGCCACGAGCTTGGGAATCTCCACCGTCTTGGTGGTATCGACGCCCTGCTTGTGGATGTCGATGTACTGTGTGTAGTCAATCTTGGGGTCGCCCTTGCAAACTGCGAGCGCAAGTTCCTGATAATGAACGGCCTTGACGAGGTTGGTGTAAATGGCGCGGTTGGCCTCGAGGGTATTTTCGGAGGTGATGCCCGCCTTGATGGAATCGGCGGCGTGGTAGAGCTGGTACGCCCTTTCCGAAAGGCTTCGCGCGGTCTTGAGGCTTGCCTGGGTAGTGTCTTTGGCGAGCTCCATTATCTTTTCAAAATACACGGGGCGGTAGAGCGACGCCGCCTTCTCAAATGTCTTGAGGGCGGTGAGCTCCTGCGATGCAGCCTTGGCGGAAAGTTTTGCCGACTGCTTCTGTATCTTGGACGATTGTCCCGAAATTATCTTCAGGTCGTCAGCCTGTTTTTGTATCGCCACTGCAAGCACCGTCGCCTCCTCAGCCTTCGCGCGGTATTTTTCCGCCTTGTCGAGCTTAGAAAACTCCTTGTCGTTGAACATGTCGTGATAATACGCCTGCTTGCAGAGCCTGAAACCGTCGTCGTCGGACGAAATCCGCTGCGACAGTTGTATATTATTGATATTAAGTGTGTTGCAATTGCTGTCAATCTCCGGCACATATCCTGCGGCTATCAAAGCCGGTGCTGCGAGTGCCAATATTATATGCAAAGTTTTCATCGTTGGAATGTTTTTTTGTTATTTGAGGACAAATGTAATACATTTTCTACAAAATAAAAAAAACAATTAGAAAAAAATTTTTTACAAGTGCAGCTTCAAATCTTTCATTTCCCATCCCCTACCCCATTTTTCATCGAACAAAATCCTACTTTCATCGAATACCGCCCCGTTTCGTCTAAAAAAACGGGGGGTTCTGTCGAAAAAAAAATTTTATCGCATTTTTCCGCCATATCTTTGCATCGTAATCAAAAACAAAATTGAATCAATAACGCATTAAAATATTAAGACCATGAAAACATTTTACAAAATCATCATGGCGGCGATGATAGCCGTGATTGCAAACACCGCTTTCGCACAGACCACAGTGAAAGGCATCGTCATCGACTCCCTCTCCAAAGAGGGCGTACCCTTCGCCACAGTTGCCGTCAATAAGTCTGGCGACGCCACCAACTTCGCCATGACCGGCATCACCGACATGGATGGTTCGTTCTCCGGCGTCATCAAGAGCAACGGCAGCTACGTAATGACCATCCGCTCCACCGGCAAGGAGCCCATCATCCGCAACATCAGCATCAAGGGCGAGAAGGTGCTCGACCTCGGCAAGCTCAAGATGAGGGACGCAATCGACACCCTCGGAGTTGTGGAAGTAGTGGCTCAAAAAGCTCTCGTATCCGCCGAAGCTGGCAAAATCAAGTACAACGCCGAGGGCGACCCCGACAACAAGACCTCCACAGTGCTCGACATGCTCCGCAAAGTGCCGATGGTGACTGTGGACGGCGAAGACAACATCTCCATCAACGGCAACTCCAGCTTTGTGGTCTATATGAACGGCCGCAAAAACACAATGCTCACCGACAACCCCACCGAAATGCTCAAGGCAATGCCCGCATCTTCTGTAAAAAACATC
>JAEEGL010294402.1_pt1 | contig 23666 bp, 18 predicted proteins | sample 9134231 | NCBI WGS metagenome assembly JAEEGL01 (sample SAMN16246548, study PRJNA631951) | gut metagenome | biome: gut microbiome; feature: rumen; material: fiber-attached | host: Bos | place: Iran: Karaj | collected 2018-10 | reverse complement strand
TCGCGCATATATGCGCAAATCCTTATCGATGCATTTCTCTGCATTAACGCGAAAATCCGCTTGTTGCGTGCACAAACAAGCGGAACTGATTGACTCTCAGATCCTCTTATTGCTCGTTGTGCCATAGCACTCATCATAAAATTCATTGCTACGACAGTTGCACGCTCAGGTTGGCACCTTCCTCTGTGATCAAGGGGTTGCCGTGGCTTCTTAGGTCCTATGTACCTCCACCACTCTGAATAAGAGAACAGTTACAATATACAATTCAGATGCGATAATTCGTATCCGTTCTATGATAATACATTAAGTCTTCTATAAAAGCAAGAGGACAAATGATTATTTTTCTCCTTTATTGTCAATAAATGATTTTTTGTTTTATACGTGGCGCGAAAAATAGATTTTTTCATTCCGATTTTATTTGCAATAAGTATCGTTTTTTCGCAAATTTCTTAAGATTTCCTTAAGGTTGTAGACAAGCTTTTTTCAATCTGATAACATCTCTTTTGTCTTATTCTAAAGACATCACACAGAGTCTTTCAGATTCTGTTTTTTCACTTGAATTACTTACAACGATCGGAGACAACAAATTATGCGCACCACAGACTATTTGCTTGAGAAAAAAGCAACTATCGAGCAAGAGATTCGTAAATTAGATCGAGAGCTTAAGCACCTCCCTGACGATAATCTTATATGCTACATAAAAGGCGGTTATCCTACCTGGTACAAGGATAGTGTTATAGACGGGAAAACACAGCGACACTATATTTCTAAAAAAGATAAGGAAGAAGCTAAATTACTAGCACAAAAAACCTACAAATATCGGCTACGTAATGATCTAAAAAATGAACTCTGTGCCATCAATAGTTATTTAAAACACATAAAGCCGGAGCAGCACACCAAAATGATTACAGCCGATTCACCTTATAGGGAATTACTATACAATAGCAATTCCTGGGAAAATCTCCCCTATAACAAAAGCAGTGATCACCCTGAGCACCTGATTGTCCCTGCTCCAAAAGGAGAATTCGTAAGATCTAAGTCTGAAGCAATCATCGCGCAAATTCTATATTCTAACAATATTCAATATCGATATGAATATATCCACAACCTAGGCGGCTATGAAATAGCTTCTGATTTCACCATTCTTCACCCCACTACATTTGAAGAGCATATCTGGGAACATTTTGGTCTCTCAGATAAAGAAAGCTATATAAACAACAATATCATGTTCAAACTCCCTCTTTATCTTAAGGAAGGCTACATCCCGGGGCACAATTTTATCATGACATTTGAAAATAGCCAGCATCCTCTTGGTTATGCGGAAATAGAAAGGCTAGTCAAACATCATTTCCTTGATTGTTAAACCATAGATCTTTTGCATAGTTATATATTGTTTTTCTCAAATTGACGATTTTTTAAAGAAATGTATCTATTTCTTGTTGTTCTGCATTGCCTGAAGAGCATCCTTTTTCAATAAATGGATTGAAATCTTAAAAACGTATCAAATTTACTAGGCTGACAACAATGTCACCACAGCAAAACCGATACGTTTTCATGAAAAAACATTATATATTTACAAAAAGCTTCTCCTAAGCAAGCATCTTCAGCCAAAAACTGACTCCCATTTTGGTAAAAAACCGCTTGCCCACAGCGTGAGCAAGCGGAAAACAAGATCAATCGTTGGCGTTGCCCTTGAAGATTACAATTCCCTTCTTCTTGAACTTCGCTGCACTCACTCCACTAGCGGATACTGAAGAAGCTCCTGCCGGGTTACTCTTAACAGAACCAGTAGCTGTAGACTTCTTAACAGCGCCAGCTACTGCATCGCCGGAAGCCTTCTTAGCTTCACTAACTGTCGCAGCCTTCTTTGCAGGCTTCTTTGTTATGCCAGCCTCTTTTGCAAGCTGATCAACCACAGATGTCTTCTTAGGTGCAGCCTTGCCTGCGCCAGAAGCCGCTGCGCTGCCTGATGCACCAGAAGCTCCGCCCTTTGAGCCAGAAGCTCCGCCCTTTGTGCCAGCCGAGCTGCCTGCGTTGCCCCTCTGAGCTGCCTTGGCTGCTGCCTCTGCAGCCACCTTGGCTGGATCTCCAAGTTTCATTGTGAGGGAAATCCTCTTCTTATCAAGCTCAACATCAAGAACCTGTACATCAACAATATCCCCTACGCTTACAGCCTCAAGAGGATGCTTGATGAACTTGTCTGTGATGTGTGAGATATGAACCAGACCGTCCTGGTGTACACCTATATCTACAAAGCAGCCAAAGTCGATTACGTTTCTGACTGTGCCCTTAAGGATCATTCCGGGCCTTAAATCCTTCATATCAAGGACATCGCTTCTAAGGATAGGAGCAGGCATATTCTCACGAGGGTCTCTTGATGGCTTCTCAAGCTCTGAGAGAATGTCAGTAAGAGTGATCTCGCCAATTCCAAGCTCTTCAGAGAGCTTCTTTTTCTCGGCCTCTGTAACCTTCTTGGAAAGGCTTCCTGCAGCGCCACCATTGGAAGCTGCACCTTTAACACCGCCTGCGCCATTAGCTCCACCAGCAGCACCGCTTCCGCCAGCGCCGCCGTTACCACCGCGACCATTACCACCATCGCGATCGCCGTGTCCGCCAGCAGCAGAGCCAGCACCATCATCAACTACTGCCAGGTTACTTCCTGCCAACGCTGCTGCAAGAGCTGCACCCATAGCTGTGCTTGTATTTCTGATACCTACCTGCTTGGGTTTCTTAGAAGGCTTTGGCCTATTGCCGTTTCCGCCTTCGCTCTTTGGCTTCTCTAAAGCTGCCTTGGCGGCATTCTTCTGAGCTGCCCTTACATCATCGAATGTTATGCCAAGCTTGTCCATAAGTTTAAGTGTAGCTTCATAGGACTCAGGATGAACGCTTGTTGCATCAAGAGGGTTTTCTCCATCAGCAATCCTAAGGAAACCTGCGCACTGCTCGTAGGCTTTAGGTCCAAGCTTAGGAACATTAAGTAGTTCTTCTCTCTTTGCAAACTTGCCGTGTTCTTCTCTATAGTCAACGATATTCTTGGCGATAACCTTGGAAATACCTGAAATATACTGAAGGAGCGGAGCTGATGCAGTGTTGAGGTCAACTCCCACCTTGTTAACACAGTCCTCTACAACACCCTCAAGGGTCTCGCCGAGCTTCTTCTGGTTCATGTCATGCTGGTACTGACCAACACCAATGGACTTGGGATCGATCTTAACAAGCTCCGCCAAAGGATCCTGAAGGCGCCTTGCAATAGAAGCAGCGGATCTCTGTCCAACATCAAACTGTGGGAACTCCTCTGTGGCAAGCTTACTTGCAGAATAAACGGAAGCGCCGGCCTCATTAACGATCACGTACTGAACGGGCTTATCCAGCTCTTTTATCAGCTCAACGATAACCTGCTCGGACTCTCTTGATGCGGTACCGTTGCCCACTGAAATAAGATCAACATTGTACTTGTTGATGAGCTTTTTAAGCTCTGCCTTGGACTCCTCAACCTTGTTCTGGGGAGCTGTAGGATAGATAACCTTGGTATCAAGGACCTTACCGGTAGCGTCAACGATCGCAAGCTTGCAGCCTGTCCTGAAGGCAGGGTCCCAGCCAAGTACAGTCTTGCCTGCAATTGGTGGTGCCATAAGAAGCTGGGTCAAGTTCTTGCCAAATACTGAAATAGCACCATCCTCAGCCTTCTCTGTCAGCTCGTTTCGGATATCTCTCTCAATGGCAGGAGCAATAAGTCTGTCATATGCATCCTCATTGATTTCCTCGATAACAGGAGTTGTAATGGGGTTGTCGTTTTTAAGCATCTTCTTGTTGAGATACTGAAGGATCTGCTCCTTAGGCGCCTCGATCTTGACCACAAGGAACTTCTCCGCCTCTCCTCTGTTGAGAGCCAGAACCCTGTGTCCCAGCACCTTGCCAATGGGCTCCTCATAGTCATAGTACATCTCGTATACTGACTGGGCTTTCTCGTCCTTGGCCTTACTTGTGAGCAGTCCGTGTTCCATGGTAGCTTCTCTTATATATGTACGGAAATCTGCATTGTCTGAGACATCCTCCGCAATGATATCCATTGCTCCCTGAAGCGCCTCCGCAGCGTCGTTGACACCCTTTTCCTCATCAACAAATGCTGCTGCCTCCTGGGCAAGGGGCTTTGTTGTCTCCTGCGCAAGAAGTATCTGTGAGAGGGGCTCAAGTCCCTTCTCCCTGGCAACTGAAGCTCTTGTCTTTCTCTTTGGTCTGTAAGGAAGGTACAGATCCTCAATGGCAACCATGGTCTCAGCTGCCACGATCTTGGCCCTGAGCTCATCTGTCATCTTGCCCTGCTCCTCGATGGATGCAAGAACCTGCTCTCTTCTCTCCTCGAGTCCGCGAAGATATTTAAGTCTCTCGTCCAGGTTACGGAGCTGCTCGTCATTTAAAGAGCCTGTAACCTCTTTTCTGTATCGTGAAATGAATGGGATGGTGTTGCCCTCGTCAATAAGCTTGACAGCAGCCTCCACCTGCCACTTCTCAACTTTAAGTTCCTCTTTGATCTTAAGTACAATATCCATACAAACCTCTCTGCCATGCGTAAAATTTACCTTAATTTTCTATAAACAGCCACGCACTCAAATATTATACCAAGCCATAAGCCCTATTTTCAAGACTTTAGGCACTCCTAGGCTTTTTCCCAAAGCCATCTTCAAATCACCCGTAAGACCGCGCCAACATTGAAAAAGAGCATTAATAGTAGTAAAATCTATAGTAAGAATGAGGATTTGAGGAAAGTATTGATGGGTGAAAACGAAAACGGGGAATATTATTACAACAACTATAACTATAATCGCGCCCACAACGAGCTGGATCAGCATGTAAAGCTTGCAGGAACCGCTCTTGTTTTGGGTCTTATTTCCATCCCCCTTTGTTTTGTTATAAACCTCGGGGTGATAATAGGAGGACTGGCTATCATTCTTGCCATCCTCAGCAAGGGCACCATGGAGCGGCTTTTGCCACAGGCCAAAAAAGCTATTCTCTACGGAACCCTTGGAATCGTTATAGGTTACGGTGTCTTTGCATTCAACACCTACACAGTGCTCACTGACCCTCAGGCCAGGGCACAACTGAATGCGATGTCACAGCAGATGAACGGTGTCAGCTTTGACGATATGCTCAAGGAACTTGGCGTCACATTGGACAATTGACCAATTGCCTTGGGCATGAAAAGAGGTGCCTATGAGTTTAATTGGTGCAATTACAAACGGAGCTGTAAATAACGGTTATGCCCCTTACGCCGGCGCATATACTTCAGGTGCTTCCCAAGCGGAAGGCCCCAAGGCCATACTTAACCCCGGCGAATCCACCAAGACCAATCCCGGGAAAAGAGTATCTCCCGCCGAATGCGAAACCTGCAAGAACCGCAAGTATCAGGACGGCTCCGATGAAATGGTCTCTTTTAAATCAGCACAACACATCGATCCTCGCGCCGCAGCAGCAAGAGTCCGCGGACATGAGGCTGAACACGTTAGCAACGCCTACAAGGATGCAGCCCAGAATAATGGTAAGGTCCTTCAGGCTTCAGTTTCAATCAAGACAGCAGTGTGCCCGGAATGCGGTCGCACCTACGTTTCCGGCGGCGAAACAGCCACCAAAATAGCATACAGCAATGAAAAGAATCCTTATACACAGGCGAAGAAGGCCCTGAACAAGCAGGGGCTTCTAGGAGCAAATGTTGACCTCGCCGTATAAGGTGGGGGAGCATTTATTTCAATGAACAAATACAAAAACGCAGCACAGCTTAAAGGCATCGCAAAAGAGAAGTCCCTGGGGAAGTATGGTACCCTTATAGGAGCCAACCTCCTCATCCTTGCCATCCAGCTCTTCATCTCCGCCATTACCACTGTTTCCAGTGGCGGCAGCATCATTATCATCATCGTCAACAGCATCATATCCATAATCGTCAACATCCTTCTGGGCCTTCTTATGTCCGGCAAGGCTTACCTTTATATGAACCTTTTGTATTCTCAGAACGTTGCCACATCAGACATATTCTTCGGTCTTCGTCAGAACCCGCAAAAAGCCGTGGCTATCCAGTCGGTTTTTGTTCTGGTTGACTTTGTGGTGTCACTCCCATCCCAGATCTTCCTGGTGATGTACATGCGCTCCCAGTCCCCTGAATATCTTTTGCTGACTATCCTTTCATGGTCTCTTGGACTGTTTGTGGACATCTTCGTATCACTGATCTACTCCCAGTCATTTTTCCTTCTCCACGACTTTCCTGACCGCTCGGCAAAAGAGCTTTTAGCAACCAGCAGGCGTCTCATGAAAGGCAACAAGTTCCGCCTCTTTTACCTGAATGTCTCTTTTGTTCCCATGTATATTCTTGGCGTTATCGCCATGTTCATTCCGATCCTGTGGGTGAGCGTTTACAGATACGCTTCAACCTGTGCTTTTTATCAGGATCTTATTTCTAACGCAGCAAATAGCACTTCTCAGCCAGAGCCCCGGATGGAGCCGGGTATTTAACCAGCAAGGAAGGAAGTTATATGGACCTGATTGATGCAATCAAAAGTATCGACAAGCCCCACGAAGACGACGTTTTGAACAGGCTTTTTACCACGTGGGGAGAATCCCTTGATCCGGACAAGGTTCTTTTAGAGTATCCGCGCCCTCAGTTTGTGCGGGAAAGCTACATTAACCTCAACGGCCGCTGGGATTATTCCATAATCGATAAGCCCTCTGACTTTGAAAATGGGAGCCTGAATGCGACATTTGATCAGGAAATCCCGGCACAGATGGACGGCCTTATCCTTGTTCCCTTCTCCCCGGAAGCCATGCTCTCTGAGGTAGAGAGACGCCTTAATCCTGACCAGTTTCTCTGGTACAAAAGAAATCTTCCCGCTATAAACAGAACCTACGACTCCGGCAGATTCCTTCTGCACTTTGGTGCGGTGGATCAGTTTGCGGATGTCTTTATCAACGGCAAATACGTGGGCTCCCACAGCGGCGGCTATCTGCCCTTTACTTTTGATGTTACCGATTATCTTGTTTTTACAGATGATAAAAAAGCTCTCGGCGACAATGAGCTCTCTGTCCGCGTCACCGACACCAGCGACTCCAGCTACCATTCAAGAGGCAAGCAGACCTTAAGGCGCGGAGGAATGTACTACACCTGCCAGAGCGGTATCTGGCAAACGGTATGGATTGAGGAAGTTCCGGAAGTTTATATAAGACAGCTGCGTATCACTCCGGGAAGTGACTTAAAGAGCCTCTCCATCCTGGTTTCCACCAACAAGCCTTCGCAGGTTACAGTTAAATTCCCGGGACACGAAATGGTCAAGTCCCCCGAAGCAGCTCCACCGTCAGAAAAAGAGCATCTCATAGACAGTTCTTTTTCCTCAGACACATATCCAACGGCAGGCGAGCCGTCATCTGATTCACCGGTTTACTACCACTTTGAGTTCACTATTGATGACCCGCACCTCTGGAGCCCTGAAGATCCTTACCTTTATCCCTTAAGGATCAGCGCAGGGGAAGATCAGGTGCAGTCTTACTTTGCCATGAGATACTATTCTGTGGAGCCTGACCAGGAAGGCATCTACAGGTTCTGCTTAAACCATGAGCCTTACTTTTTAAACGGCGTTCTCGACCAGGGCTACTGGCCTGACGGCCTCTACACTGCTCCGTCAGACGAGGCTCTGCTCTTCGATATTAAAGAGATGAAACGTCTTGGCTTTAACATGATGCGCAAGCATATCAAGGTCGAAGCAGCAAGATGGTACTACCACTGCGACCACCTTGGAATGATCGTCTGGCAGGACATGGTAAGCGGCGGCTCTTCCTACGCCAAGCCCGTTGTGTCCTACCTGCCCACTCTTTTCCCAAAGGTATTTGGTCGTATGTCTGATGGCCCGTCCCATTACAAGACCTTCTCCAGGGGCTCAGCTGAGGGCCGCAGCGAGTGGATCGCAGAGATGAAGAACACAATCCACTATCTATACAACGTTCCAAGCATCGCGACCTGGTGCCTGTTTAACGAGGGCTGGGGGCAGTTCAATGCCGCAGGTGCCACCATCATGGCAAAAGAGCTTGATCCCACCCGTCCCATTGACCAGGCCAGCGGCTGGTTTGATGAGGGAAGCGGACACTACAGAAGCGTCCACAATTACTTCAGGCCACTTAGCGTTGAAGTAAACAGTAACAACAGAGCCTTTGTGATCTCGGAGTATGGCGGTCTTGCCTGCCACATCGATGGTCACAGCAGTGTTGACCGTATTTACGGGTATAAAAAATACGACACCTTAGATGAGCTTGGTGTCGCATATTACAATCTTATAAACGGGGATATGAAGCCCCTGATCCTCAAGGGACTCTCCGGCGCTGTGTATACCCAGGTCAGTGACGTTGAGGAAGAAGTCAACGGGCTTATGACCTACGACCGCAAAATCACAAAGGTCAACCCGGACATTGTGAAGTGAAAAAAAGACATGCGAGACATTAGGACGGAACTTTGTGTTTCCAAGGGCCTTACTCCTCAATGCTCATCGCTTAACCTCGTCGTAAGGTCCTTGGAAACCCAAAGTTCCGTCCCGATGACTTACAATGACAATAATAATACACAGTCCGTGTCTACTAGTACAATTCCACCTGACCGTTGAAGATGCGCTTGAGCTTGTTCTTAACCGAGATGTAGGCCGGGACCAGGAAGGCGTCTGCCAGGATCCAGGCTATAGGGCTTGCAAAGCAGATGGCAGGGAAGCCAAAGATCGGCACCAGTACCACTGCTACCAGGGTTCGACCAATCATCTCCATGACTCCGGCAAGGACCGCAAACATGGAAAAACCCATGCCCTGTATCAGGAAACGGACAATGTTAACAAGGGCAAGCGGGATGTAGAACGCCGCATTGATGGTCAGATACAGGTGCGCATTATCAAGGCAAGCAGTATCTCCGGAATCAAGGAATATAAGCGCAAAGGTCCTTCCAAAGAAATACAGGACCACAAATGCCGCTATGGCATAGACGCACCCAAGCTTAACAGCTGCAACGAGCCCCTGCTGAAGGTGCTCGATTTTTTTTGCCCCCACGTTCTGACCGCCGTAGGTGGCCATGGTCGAACCAAGGGCGTCAAAAGGAATACAGAAGAACATGCCCACCTTCTGAGCTGTGGTAACGGCTGCTGCCGCATCTGTTCCAAGACTGTTGATAGCGATCTGCAGGATTACACTTCCAATGGCAGTGATGGAATACTGCAGTCCCATGGGAACACCCATGTTCATAAGGATACGGAAATGAGAGCGGTCCAGCTCCCAGTCTTCCTTCTTAAGATGAAGCAGTTCAATCTTTCTTATAATGAACACAAGGCACATGATGCCGGAAATAGCCTGGGAAACCACTGTGGCAAGGGCAGCTCCCGTAATCCCCATGTTAAAGGGAATGATAAAAAGAAGATCCAGCCCTATATTGATTATCGATGCAATTATAAGGAACTGGACAGGATGCTTGCTGTCCCCAAGAGCCCTGATGATACCTGAGAGAAGGTTGTACATATAGGTCACAGGGATCCCAAGGAAGATAACAATTATATATTTGTAGGCGTATTCCAAAACCTCTTCCGGTGTCTGCATAGCCAGAAGGATCTGTCTGCAAAAGATACTTACAAAGAATGTCATGACTGCAGCAAAAATGCAGCACAGGATAATTGCATGGGATACGAATTTCCTCATGCTCTTAAAATCCCTGGCGCCAAATCTCTGGGCAACAGGGATCGCAAAACCGTTGCAGACTCCCATACAAAATCCCATGATAAGGAAGTTCACGGCTCCGGTGGTACCTACGCCTGTATAAGCCTCTTTTCCGATAAACCAGGAAACAATGGCTGTATCAATAATGTTGTAGAGCTGCTGAAAAAGCATTCCCCAAAAGAGGGAAAGGGCAAATCCCAGAATAAGGGACATGGGATTACCGACAGTTAAATCTTTGATGGTTGAACTTTTCTGCATAATATTCCAATCTTTCTTCCAAAAAGCCTGCAAATGCGTTAAAATAGCTATATCTATCAAATCTCACACAACGGAAGGCAGACAAAATGGAAAACATAAAAGCAGTAGTTTCTCTTGGCCACGAGGCCCTCGGAGTCACTACCAATGAACAGATGAATGCCACTAAAGTTACTGCCAGAGCTCTGGCAGATCTGGTTGAAGCCGGTTACCAGCTGATCATCACTCACAGCAATGGTCCTCAGGTCAGCATGATCCACAAGGCCATGACAGAGCTCCACAGAATATACATTGATTACACCGCAGCGCCAATGTGTGTCTGCAACGCCATGAGCCAGGGATACGTAGGCTACGATATCCAGAACTCATTAAAAACCGAGCTCACCAGCCGCGGTATCTCAACTCCTGTAAGTACTATTTTAACACAGGTTACAGTTGACCCCTACGACGAAGCTTTCTATGCACCCACCAAGGCAATTGGCAGGAACATGTCAAAAGAGGACGCTGACAACGAGATCAAAAAAGGCAACTTCGTCAAGGAAGAGCCTGGCAACGGATACCGCAGGATAATTGCAGCTCCAAAGCCAATCGATATCGTTGAGATCGACGCCATAAGGGCTCTTGTTGATGCCGGTCAGGAAGTCATCGCCTGTGGCGGCGGCGGAATCCCTGTAATCCAGCAGGGTCACGTACTTAAGGGTGCTTCTGCTGTCATCGAAAAAGATGCCATTGCAGGTAAGCTTGCTGCAGATCTTAAATCCGACAGACTCATTATCTTAACATCAGTTCCATATGTTTACAAGAACTTTGAAACTCCTACAGAGGAGCCAATCCTTAAGATGACTGTGGAACAGGCCCGCCAGTACATTGCCGAGGGCGAATTTGGTGAAGTTGATATGCTTCCAAAGATCGAAGCAGCCATCCAGTTCCTTGAGAGCAATCACGACGGCTCGGTTCTCATCACTTCCATCAGCGCTGTCTCCGACGCCTTAAAGGGCAAGGCAGGCACCTTTATAACCTACGCCTAAAGAGCTGCTGCCGGGAATCGGCAGTACCAGACAGCCACTAATATCTTCAAACAAACAGACCAGTTGATGCCTCAACTGGTCTTTATTCTTGCCTTAAACGCTTGTTGCCGCTTCTGTATTAAATTTTGGAAGTCTCGGTACCTGATCGCCCCTTATCTCAATAAGAGGTGAAGCCTTGCCTTCTATGTAATCCCTTGTGATGGTCACCTTACCGATGTTCTCATCCTTGGGGATCTCATACATGATATCCAGCATGAACTCTTCGATGATAGCACGAAGGGCTCTTGCGCCGGTCTCTTTTTCCATGGCCTTTTCTGCTATGGCCTCCAGTGCAGTATCGTCAAACTCCAGATCAACCTCATCAAGAGCCAGGAGTTTCTGGTACTGCTTAAGTATTGCATTCTTGGGCTCCTTTAAAATCTGCACCAGCATCTCTTTTGTGAGAGCCTGAAGTGTACAGATGATAGGAAGCCTTCCAAGGAACTCGGGGATCATTCCAAACTTCTTAAGATCATCAATTGTGACATTGGTCAGAAGATTCGGGTCATCCTCATACTTGTCCTTGAGGTCTGCGTCAAATCCAATGGATGTCTGCTTGTTGAGCCTCTGGGTGATTATCTCCTCAAGATCCGGGAAAGCACCTCCGCATATAAAGAGAATGTTTTTGGTATTAACTGTTGCAAGAGGAACCATTGCATTCTTGCTGCCTGCTCCCACAGGAACCTCTACATTGGAGCCCTCAAGGAGCTTGAGCATTCCCTGCTGAACAGACTCTCCGCTGACATCACGGGAGGTTGTATTTTTCTTTTTTGCGATCTTGTCTATCTCGTCGATAAAGATGATCCCGTGCTCAGTTTTTTCCACATCATTGCCCGCTGCCGCCAGGAGCTTACTTACCACGCTCTCGATGTCATCGCCGATGTAGCCGGCTTCCGTAAGGGATGTGGCATCTGCGATAGCAAGGGGCACATCAAGGAGCCTGGCCAGGGTCTTAACAAGATAGGTCTTACCACTTCCTGTTGGCCCCAGTAAAAGAATGTTTGACTTCTCGATCTCTATCTCATCCATTGTGTCTGTTGCCACTCTCTTGTAGTGGTTGTAAACAGCAACGGACATTACCTTCTTGGCCTGATCCTGTCCGATCACGTACTCATCAAGCTTGGCCTTGATCTTGTGGGGAGCAGGAATGTTCTTGATATCAAAAGCAGCTTTCTCGCTCTTCTCACTCTTTTTCTTGATCTTCTGGGAGTTGGGAATGCCACCCATGTTCATCCCGCCGTCCTTGTTAAACCCATCCATGTTAAAGAACCCAAAGCTAGGGAAACCGCCTGAGTGCTTGTTGAGTTCATTCATCAGGTTCGGGTTGTTAAGGAGGTTATTGTAGTCGAACTGGCTTACTGCATCCATGGTCTTGTGCATGCAGTCGTCGCAGATGCAGATATTGTTGGGCATATGGAACATCTTGCCGGCCTTGCTCTCAGGACGTCTGCAAACAAAGCACACATCCTCAAATTCCGGCACATCTTCCCTGCGGGCGCTGCTGATATTGGGGTTGTCGCCTTCTCCTTTGCTGCTTCCGTTACCACTGTCATCACTGCCGCTTCCGGAACTGTCTTTATTCTCAGTAGAAGACCCGCTAATTGTCCCACTGTCCTTTATATCTACAGACTCATCATCAGTCACTTCTCTGAAGTCCATATCGTCATTTCTATTATCTGTCATAAAACTACTCCATTCATTTACTGTGAATACCACACCACTTGCCGACTATTATAATCGTACATTTCATTGCATACAAGTTAATTTTTTATAAAGTACATTTCGTTCCACGATGGTATTTCTTTTGGCTTCCAGGGACCTTACGACGAGGTTAAGCGATGAGCATTGAGGAGTAAGGTCCCTGGAGCCAAAGCCCCCATGAAACCAATTTACTTCTTCAAATATGTAATGAAATGGTTTCCATTCTCCTCAAAGAGCTTCTCGGAGTCGTTCATACCGTACTTGTAAACCTGCCCGTTCCGGGGATTTGCCAGCACCGTGTTCTGCTCATTAAATCCAATTAGCAGAAGTGATGAACCATCATTCATCATGCAAAGCACCGGAATATCCTGATTTACATAGTAGAGCATTGCCTGCATGGGGCATCCATCCAGCTCCAGAACCTGAGCATCAGGCAGAGAACTCTTTAATTTACCGGTCACGCTCTCTCCGTTTTCCCTAAGGTCCTCAACATTTCTGTTCACCCCTTCAAACCTGAGCATCAGGTCAAGACATACAACTGTAGAGTCCATGGTTGTGATGTCCTCATAGCTCTCCGCCGTTCTGGTAATGGACATGATCTGGTTTGACCTAAGGAGATTGCCCTTAAACCACACATAATCATTGTCATCTCCAACAACCACTCCTGGAGCATCGTATGCTGCGCTCACAGCTTCCGCCGGGTCCGTATAAATGGAAGCCTCCCCGCCAAGTCCATAGACATAATAGAAGGGTTTCTCTTTTACATCTCTTTCTATCTCAGGCACGATATTTCTTGTCCCCTCGAAAAGAGTCTGATTAGGGGTAAGGATTCTTAGCTGCTTGGACTTGATTTCATTCTTGGTATTTATCTGGATTATCTTTTCAAAAACATCAACTGACAATACAGAGAGAGTATTGCTGCCTGTCTCCGCCTTCAGTGTGCTTATGATCTGGTCGTCATATGTGGCAATAAAGTTCTGGTTTTCCTCATCCTTGGTTACCCTGGTGAGCTTTAACTGATTGCCGTTTATGGTAACCCCGGTAACATAAATCCCGTCAGGATGATAGTTCTCGAGGGTGTTCCCATCAAGATCCACGATCTTTATGTTGTACATGGCGTAGATTGGATTGCCGATCTTATCTGTGCCAACATCATAGGAATGGCAAAGGCCATACACCAGGTCCTCTCCCATGAAGCCCAAAAGGATTATGTAATCCCCGCTCTCAGCCTTTATGTCTGACTTGGCCTTGTTGTTAAGGTTCATCAGGCTGAGGCTTTTTAGATCACTCTGCCATGCAATAGTGCTCTCACCCTCGGAGATCTTGTACTCCCCGGCGCCGATATTGTCTACAACTGAGTTTGCCATCTTTGCCTGAAGGTCTATGGCATAAATGTTCTGATCCAGCATTGCGTAAAAGATATCGCTGCTGCTAAGGTACGCTATTGAACCAACGTAGCTGCAAAGGATCTGTGCAGACTGCCTGCTCTCTACAAAAGCCTGCTCCTCCACCGCATTGATGGCTGTATTGTAATCATAAACTCCGATTCCTACGCATCCCTCGTGGATACCACGGTTCATGTAGCCCGCTACCGCAAACTTAACATTGCCCGCCTCATCCACCTTGAGGATCTTGATTGAATGGTTGTCCCATCTGGTGCGGGGATCATCGTTATCGCCGTCATAAAAACCAAACAAAAATGCCAGCTTGTTCTCTGTTCCATTGAACATATAGAGCCTGTTCTCACTGACAAAGGCAAAGGCACTTCCGGCGCTGCTCTCCACCAGCTGAAGCTCCGGATCGGAAATACTAAGGGCAATGGTATTGGTGCCCACAGCATAAGAGGTGGAATCAAAGATATAATCCATGGTCCTCTCAAAATTAAGGAGGTAGAGTCTGTCCGTTGTGTATCTCACACGGTAGTTCTCCGTGACATTGTAGAGCCTTGAGGCAGCGCCGTCCTTGACCGTCACCCTGTACACCAGCTTAAAGCTGCCTGTCTGGGAGTGAAGATCCGTCACATACACCTCGGGAGTCGTATGCTTGGTGATGTTCATGTCACCCCAGGTAACCTGATTAAAGCTGCTGTGGATATTCACCTTGTTAAAAGTGGTGTTATCCCCCTCAGAGTTTGACTCTAAATACCTGGTATAATCCTGCATCTGGGTCTTGTTAAAGGTTGCCTCTGAGAATTCTTTTACGAAATCCAACTCTTCTCCCAGATGATATCTGCTATCGTCCTCGGTCCAGACAAATCTGGTATAGTATCTGGCTCTTCCGATCTCAGTATCCATCAGGATCACCAGCATGTACTCATTGTAGCCGGTGATAAGGTCCTTTAGCTGAAAAGAGCCTTCGATGTAATCACCGTTTTCCCTATAGTCCGTAAGCTCTGTGTTTTCCACAAGGCTGTCGCCATTGATGGACCTGACTTCAAAGGCCACATTAGAAACATCTTTGCCGTAGGTATTAATCTTGTAAGAAACTTCTCTATTGGCGCCAATTGGAAGGATAGTGCCCCGAAGGTAACTAAGATCCATCTCGCTGATGTACCCGTGAAGGGGATTGATCTCTTTTCCCTGGGAAACAAGAGTGACAATTGGAAGATTTGCCTTGCCCATGGGCGCAGACATGTCTGCATTGTCTCCGTTTGAGAACCTGCTCACCACCAAAAGAGATATGATAAGGACTAATATGAAGTAGGCGATTTTTAATATAGTTAGTCTAATTGGTTTTTCTCGCATAATTGACTTTCAATTCTCGTAAGAGTATTATTTTCGTATGAATAGTCTAACTTTACTTCGAAAACGCTTCATACCGGATGAATGCGTCGAATTAAAAGACGACGTAATTCTTAAACGCACCGACACTATGATTGTGACCAAATGGAAGACCATCAGAGATCGGTGTGATCTTTCCAGCGGTTATTCCTGCTATTATCTCGACAGAGGCTACAAGATAAGCAAATTCATAAAAAGCGATGGGTCGCTCCTTTGCTGGTACTGCGATATCATTACACATGAGCTTGATACTAAAAAGAATCAGCTCCTTGTCATCGACCTTCTGGCAGATGTTAAGATCTATCCCGATGGCAGGATAAGGGTCGTTGACCTGGACGAGCTGTCCGAGGCTTTTGAAAAGCGCCTCATTGACGAGACTCTTCTTAAAAAGAGCCTGCTCTCCCTGAACAGGCTCCTGGGTGAAATCTATTCAGATGGTATTGCTCCTCTTGCCGCTCCCATCGAGGAGCTGATCTCTATAAGCCAGGGCAGCTGATACATAGTCTGCGCCGGCAGGGCCCAAAAAGTGCCTGCATCCATCAGTAGAATACATGTCCGCCGATGTTTATTCCGGACAGTCCCGGTATCGGTGTCCTGAAATATACACAGTTTCCAACATTTGAATAGCCCTTCATAGCTTCGTCGGCAGCCTGGTAACAGGCTGCTGTAGCTTTGTCCTCAGCAAGGGCCAGTGCAAGTCTTCCGCTTGCTACAGGTGAAAACTGCTTGTTCTGGTAAATAACTCCCACCACTGTATCAGGATAAACAGAGCTCAAAACTCTGTTGATAACTACTGCTCCAACTGCAACCTTGCCCTCGTAGGGCTCGGAGCCTGCCTCACAGTAAATAAGGTTCGCCAAAAGCGCTCTGTCTCCGCTTGCAAAAGTAACGTCTGAAATGTTTCTCCAGGTGGATGACTTGGCAAGCCTTGACAGCCTCATTTCCTCAGCGAGCTTGGCCTCAAGCTGTTTGATGTCTGCCTCCTGGGCCTTGATCTGATCCTCCAGAGCCTGAGCCTTGGCCTCAGCATCAGAGATATCGTTGGCATACTGTTTGATGGATCCGGAGGTCTGGCTCACAAGGCCTGATACCCTGCTCTGCTCAGCCTGCTCTTTTACCTTGAACTCCTCAAGCTGATCTCTCTCCTGTTCGAGAGTGGCTTCCTTCTCCTCTATGTACTGCCTGGTCTGTATATATTCATTGAACATCCTTCGGTCATAGGCTGAAAGCTGTTCAAAGTATCCTTTCTGGTTCAGGAAATTGGCAAAGCTCCCTGACGCGCCAAAAAGCGTGGCAAGCAGCAGATTGTCCTGTTTCTCATACATGAACTGTATGCGTTTTTTCATGGAGGCGTATTGCTCTTCCTCCTTGGCCCTTGCTGCATCCAGCTCCATCAGAGTATTTTCTATGTCCGTTTCCTTGTCGCCTATCTGTTCTTCCAGCTCTTCGATATTGTTGGAAACCTCGGTAAGCTGCAAGTTTAAGTTGCTTAGCTGCCCCTGAAGAGAGCTCTTTTCCTCATTCATCTCAGCTATATCATCCTTGGTGCCCTCCAGCTCGCTCTGGGACTGTTCCTTGGCCTTCTTGGCCTCCTCAAGCTGCTTCTTTGTTGCCTCCGTGGCATGAACAGTGGTGCTCAAAGTCCCCCATAAGAGAATGGCTGACAGGATGCACAGAGCAGTTCTTTTGAAAAAAAGCTTTATGAAGTTGTACAGTCTGTCCAAAGCCCCGACGTTTCTCATATAACTTAAATCGTGATCTTGATGCTCCTTCCGCTTGGCTGGTACTGATAATATCTGACTCCTGCCGCATCAAACATCTTCTTTGACGCCCTTGTCGCAGGTGAATCACTGTATTTATCGCTGTCGTACACAACAGTCCTGATGCCGGACTGTATGATCGCCTTGGCGCATTCATTACATGGGAAAAGAGATACATAAAGCTTGGCGCCCACAAGGCTTCCGCCCCTGTAGTTCAGGATAGCATTAAGTTCACTGTGGGTGACAAAGGGGTACTTGGTGGTCAGTTCGTCGTCCCCTTCTCTCTCCCATGGGAAGTCATCATCGGAGCACCCCTTGGGAAATCCGTTATAGCCCATAGAAAGAATATTGTTGTCCTCACTTACAATGCAGCTTCCAACCTGGGTGTTTGGATCCTTGCTCCTCATGGCTGCGAGCTTGGCAACCCCCATAAAATACTCATCCCAGGAAATGTATCCCTCTCTTTTCATACATGGCCCCCTTTACTTGGTACCAAAAATACGATCGCCTGCATCTCCAAGACCAGGAACGATATATCCGTGGTCATTGAGCTTCTCATCAAGAGCTCCTACATAAATATCAATGTCAGGATGAGCATCCTGAAGAGCCTTAAGTCCCTCAGGAGCAGCAATTATGCACAGGAAGTGGATCTTTATACAGCCTTTTTCCTTGAGCATCTGGATGGCTGCAATTGAAGAGCCCCCTGTAGCAAGCATAGGATCTACTACGAATATCTCTCTTTCAGAAATATCCGAAGGCAGCTTGCAGAAATACTCGACAGGCTTTAATGTCTCAGGGTCTCTGTAAAGACCGATGTGACCAACCCTGGCTGCAGGAATAAGTGTAAGCATTCCATCAACCATACCAAGGCCTGCTCTCAGGATCGGAACTATGCAGAGCTTTCTGCCCTTGAGCTCCTTGACTGTAGTCCAGCATATAGGAGTCTCGATCTCCACATCGCTAAGCTGCAGGTCTCTTGTGGCCTCATAGCAGATAAGTGTAGCTATCTCGCTGATAGTCTCTCTGAAAGACTTGGTTCCTGTATCAATTCTCCTGATATAACCGATTTTGTGCTGGATCAGCGGATGATCCATAATAACTACTTTACCCATTTGCTGCCTCCTATGATTATTTGTCCATCTCTGTTATTTTTGAAATCCTGCGGCTGTGCTTCTCAAGATTTGAGAACTCAGTGTCCAGGAAAACATCTACTATTTCATTGGCAAGGAGCTCACCAACCATTCCGCCTCCCATGGCAAGCACGTTGGCGTCGTTGTGTTCCCTTGTAAGCCTTGCTGTTGTGGTCTCTGAGCAGAGAGCGCATCTGATGCCCTTAACCTTGTTGGCGACGATGGAAATACCGATTCCTGTGGTGCAGATGACGATACCCTTCTCGCACTCTCCCTTTGCGACAGCCTCTGCTGCTGCCCTTCCGAAGTCGGGATAATCACAGGATTTTGTATCGTAGGTTCCAAAGTCCTTGTACTCTATTCCCCTCTCCTCAAGATGCTTCTTTACTGATTCCTTGCGATCGAATCCGCCGTGATCACTGGCTATTGCTATCATACTTTTTTCCTCTCTCCCATTAGATATATTATATCAAATCCTTTAAATCTTGTGGTTCAAAATGCCCGTTACAGGCTGATCACATTGTGTCCTGCTGCCTTTAGGAGCCTGTTCATGATGGCCTGTCCGATCCCACTGTCATCAAAGGACTCTGAAAACATCACATCCATGTCCTCATCATCAAATTCCCTGAGGACCTTGAAAAGCTCGTGAGCAATGGTTGCTTCTTTTTTCCTGTTGCCGACGCTCTTTACTACGTCAGCTTCGTAGAGATCCTTGCTGGCATCCGTACCGATGACTCCAACTCTCTTGCCCTGGGCTCTTAGCTGCCCTGCCATGTCGTTGATGTAGGCGACAACCTTATCCTGGGCTCCCTCTACTATCGTAAGCTCACCCTTTGGGGCGTAGTGACGGTACTTCATGCCTGGCGCCTTGGGCCTCTCCTTGGAGTTACCATCAATTATGGTCCTGTCTATATCCACAATTCCAAGAACTTCTCCAAGCATCTCTCTTGTGATGTATCCCGGGCGAAGTATCATTGGAGTTTCGCTGGTAAGGTCAACAATTGTTGATTCAAGGCCAATCCCCACCTGACCCCCGTCAATTATCATCTCGATCTTGCCGGAAAGATCCTCTACGCAATACCTTGCAACAGTCGGGCTTGGACGACCTGAAGTGTTGGCACTTGGGGCCGCAATATAGCCGCTGGAGCGCCTTATAAGTTCAAGGGCTATCCTGTTATTGGGCATTCTGATGGCCACAGTATCAAGTCCGCCTGTGGTCTCATAGGGCACCTTGTCTGACTTGTTCATTATCATGGTAAGAGGTCCCGGCCAGAAAGCATCCGCCAGTTTCCTAGCGGCCTGTGGGATTTCTTTTACAATAGCCTCAACACTGTCCATGTCGGCAACGTGGACAATAAGGGGATTGTCTGACGGGCGCCCCTTGGCTGCATATATCTTCTTTGAAGACTCCGGATTAAGGGCATCTCCCCCAAGCCCGTATACTGTCTCTGTGGGAAAAGCCACAAGTCCGCCATCCCTTATGATCTGCCCCGCACGCTTTAAAGCCGCTGCTGCAGTCTCATCTATATTATTTTCATCTATCTGAACTAATTCTGTATCCATAACCTGTGTTCCCGGCCATTAAGCTCAGCCGTTATTAACATAATTTGCTATTACATCCCAGACGTCGCTGGTCTCCATTCCAAGGCTCCACTCCGCAATTCCTGCGATACCGCTGGCCCTCATGGAATCTATCTTTTGTCCGATGGACTCTGCATCCTCCATCCAGATCTGGTGAAAAACGCCGTCATTTCCGGTATATTCGCCATAGTTCTGACCGGCCTCTGCATTCCAGGTCATGTTTATGGAATGGTTGGCAATATAGTCCTTGGCGATCTTCATGGAAACTGCCTCGCTGCTCACCTGTCCGTTTGTGTTGTGCCAGATCCTTGTGTAGAAAGGAACTGCATTTATTACCTTACTTGCATCAACCTGCTTGAGTGTGTTGATAATGCCGTTTTCCACATAGGAAAGAGACGCAACAGATCCAGCCTCTGCTGATCCTGCGTAATGCTCGTCATATCCCATAATGATGACGTAGTCCGCTACAACTCCCTGCTCCTCCAGGTCGTAGTAATCGTTGAAGTTCATGGGAACATAATTGTCAATGGAAAAGACAAGTCCCGCCTTCCTGCAGGCTATCGAAAGCTCCCTGACAAACTCCACATAGCTCTGACCGTCTTCAGCAGCAACCCTCTCAAAATCAAGGTTTAGACCGTCAACCCCAACCTCAGTGCAGGCTGATACCACGTTGCTGATAAGCGCTGCCCTGCTGGCTGCATGGCCAACCACCTCACTTGTGGTAAACTCATTACCTCCAGTGAAGTTATCCAGAAGTGCCCATACTTCAATGCCCTTGTTATGGGCAGTATTTACATAGGAAGATGACGCATAGTTCCTGATTGATCCATCATTTCCCTTCACCGCAAACCAGGTGGGTGAAATAACATTAAGGCCTGTGGCTCCGGATATCACATCAGTGATAGTGTCATTTCCTGCCGGTCCTCCAATGTTGTGGAAGCCAAGATTAATTGTATGGTCTCTGGAAATGCTGCTATATTCAGGTTCTGCATAGTCTGTAACAGGGATTGGGCTCCTTGTCTTGGTATCTGAAAGTCTCTTTTTCTCAACATATCCGATATATGCATCGCTGGTTTTGACCTTGTCCCAGTCCTCCAGCTCCTCAAGGATCACTACCGTCTCGCCTTTTTCAATCTCGCGAAGGACCTCGCTCTTAACTCCGCCGCGGAGCCTTATCTGAGTATCCTTGGTAATGGTTGCTACAGTCTCATCCTCCCAGCTGGTGGTAAGCTGCATGTGATTAACATCCGTAAATCCCTCATAGTCAAAGTTGGTGTACTTCTTGACATAATCAAGGGCCACGTACAGCACTCCGCCCTCAAGTCTTGTGATGGCGTAGCTCTCATTGCCGCTTTCGCCCTCTGTATCTGACCATGAGCTTGAACCTATCTCACTTGTTATGATAGCTGTAGGGGTTGTGTAGATGAAAAGACCATCCTGTTCCCCGTAGTAGAATCTGTCGTTTAAGTACTTCTGGACTGAATCGAAATCCATGTAGTAATATCCGTCCAGCAGCTGTGCATGTTCATCGATAAAATCGTTTCCTAATATTATAGGTACATCTGTATTAGATGTAACTCCAAAATAACTGTTCAGGTCTGCCTTCTCAGTGCTGTATGAATAGCGCTTCATAAACTGCTGAAAGGCAAATACTCCTGCAAACACAAAAATAAGGACGATTATAATAATCGCCGGAATCACCTTTTTCTTCATTCTCTAGCTCCTTTACAATCGCCCTATATTATAGCAGACTATTAAGTTTACGTCATTATGAATGTATCAACCTAAATCTTGATGGATGGGGTCCTCAGAAATAGATATGTGCTACGTGACCATTCTTGTTTTTATTTATCGAATTATCACCATTTGCTTCAGGCCAAAAGGTTTTTTACTGCGATAAATTCCCTATAGATTTTCCTGAAACGTTTTCTTTTCTTTTGACATAAATTAATACATTGAGGCACCACAGCACAAATCCTGTCCACGCACATCTTGCTTTACACAAAATATGGTATAATTAATATAGAAAATACTAAATTTTGTTTTTATATCTTTTTATTGTGTTGTTTTGTAAATGATCTATAGGGGATCTTCTTGCAGAAACTTTGCAAGACATCTTACCGGATTGGTAAGACTTTTGAAAAAATCGATTGTTTTTTTCTAAGTATTTCCCTGTATCGCGCCTCCTTCCCGGATCAAATAATCCGCTGCGGCGCCTCACAAAAAATACTATAACAGCCAATTCTTAAGATTTACCATCGAAATTTCTTAAGATTTTCGGCAGAAATTCTTAAGATTTTATGTAGATATATGAAAACAGCTAAAATATGACGATATATCTATTGACATAGAATAATGTATAACTTAGTATCTATGTATTCCAAAGTCAGGAGGTATGCATCATGAAAATCGAGAGAGTTAATGATCACCAGATTAGATGTACACTTACCAGAGATGACCTTGCGAAGCGAGACCTCAAAATAACAGAGCTGGCATATGGCACTGATAAGGCAAAAGAGCTATTTCAGGACATGATGCAGCAGGCTAATATAGAATTCGGTTTTGAAGCAGAGGATACTCCTCTTATGATCGAGGCCATTCCAATCAACTCTGAATGTATCGTTCTTGTAATCACCAAAGTCGACGATCCGGACGAGCTTGACACAAGATTTTCCAACTTCGCTCCATCTGTCAGAGATGAAGAAGATGAAGATGAGGATATGGACGACGACGATTACTACGACGAGGACGACTTCGACGAAGAGGAAGATGAAGAGGATGTGATGAGTCTTTTCAGGAGACTTCAGCACAGCAACATGTCCGACTACATGGATTCTTCTCTCAGTCCCCAGTCAGATTCCAAGAAGGTAAAAGAAAAGACCGGCGGTCCTAAAAAGAAGGACCTTCCGGGCAGAAAGGGCTCAAGGATATTCTCCTTCGATTCCCTGCATGAGGTTACAAAATTCGCATCAATAGTTTCAAGGAAATTCAATGGTATCAACACCTTGTACAAAAATGAAGTAAAGGGTAAATACTACCTGATCCTTCATCAGGGTGATCTTGATGACACAGTATTCGCTAACATTTGCTCACTGCTCACCGAGTATGGTAAAACCGAGATCGGCTCCACTGCAGACGAGCATTATCTGGCAGAACATTATACTGTCGTGATCAAAGACAGCGCAGTACAGACATTATCCAAAATCTAATTTAATCAAGCATCCCCCGTTTTTATAAAACCTTTCTCCTCAATGCTAATCGCTTAACTTCGTCGAAAGGTTTTATAAAAACGGGGGATTTTTAATTTAAACAAATACTTGTAAAGTGTTTTCACTACGGCGTCTTAGTTGACTACATATACACTAAACAAAAGGCCATGGGGCATTTAATCTGTCCCATGGCCTTAATTGTTTTTATTTAGGATTAGCGTTTGTCGCTAGATCAATCCTTGCCGTAAAGAGTTACAAGCTTCTCGAGGTAAGCTCTGTGCTCCTTAGCGTGCTCAGCAGCAGCTGCGTTGAGCTTAGCAGCTCTCTCAGGATTCTTGAGCTTAAGTGAAAGGTATCTAACCTCACCATCAAGGAAGCTCTGGAAGTCCTCTGTAGCTGGCTTGGAATCAAGTGTGAACTTGTTCTCTGCCTGAGGATTGAATCTGAACATATCCCAGTATCC
>JAEEGL011114784.1_pt1 | contig 23667 bp, 24 predicted proteins | sample 9134231 | NCBI WGS metagenome assembly JAEEGL01 (sample SAMN16246548, study PRJNA631951) | gut metagenome | biome: gut microbiome; feature: rumen; material: fiber-attached | host: Bos | place: Iran: Karaj | collected 2018-10 | reverse complement strand
ATTTTGATTGGTGACGATAGCAAAGTGGACACACCTCTTCCCATCCCGAACAGAGAAGTTAAGCACTTTAACGGCGAAAATAGTGTAAGCGAAGATAGCAAGTTGCCAGTCTTTTTTTTGTTTAAAATTTCTATTTACTTTTTATAAAATCTGTGTTGTAATAAATATGTAAGGGTAAAATGGGGTCATTTATTGCAGGAGGATTTTGTGAAAATAAATGAAGATAATATATTAGATGATATGGGAAGTATTTACTCTTTAAATAATAACCCATCTTATTCAAAAAATAAAAAATATTCTGGTGATTTAGATTTAATAAATTATTTATATTTAACTACTTATGGTAAATTTTTTAATTTACAAAGTGAATATAATCAATATCATGATAGGCTTGAATTTAGAGAATATGATAAAGATTATACTGAAGCAGAAGATTTAATAAGAAAATATAAGAAATACTATTTGGAATTTTCAAAGAATTATACAAACATATTACAAGATAATAATTTTTTTCATGTACCATATAGATGTAAAAAAATATATAATGATAGAGAATTAAAGGAACTTTTATTAGACTTTTTCAATGATGAGGGTGCTGACAAATATAAAATAGTTAAGTCTATGTTTAATGAAGAAAGAGTATCAGATGTTCCTTTAAATAATTTAGACTGTGGTGGTTTTTGTGGTATTTTTTCATCAAATATAAAACCTTATGTAGTTGTAGGTAATTACAATGGAAAAAATAAATTATTGCAAGCAATGCATTTAGCTCATGAGTTTGGTCACACAATTGAAGCACATTATATATTAAATAGGTGTAATGAATTTTATAAAAATAAAAATTTAGCTTTAAGTGAAGTTTCTTCAATGTTTTATGAATTAGAGTTTTTAAAATATTTACAAAAAAATAGAATAAATGTAAAAGACACTCCTAATTTAATTAATTACTATTATTTATTTGTTGATAAATTTTTAAAAGATTTATTTTGTAGTGATTCAAATGAATTAACATTTGAAGGAGAAAAATACATTTCTTCTAGTGAAGATTTTTATCTTGAAGACAATAGAAACTTAGTAAAACCATTTAAAAAAATTAATGAGGAAAATGATCCTGATTATTGGCTTGAAGTTGACTTTTATGATCCATTAATATATGGATTTGGCGGTTATTTGGCACTTCATTTGTCTGAACTAAAAAAACAAAATCCTAAAGAATTTAATAAAGCTTGGAATTATTATTTGTCTACTAGAACTCTTATGAGTTATGAAGAAATATTTAATTTATTTGGTTTAAATATTGATGAATTTATATCAGGTAAATTAATTGAGCCAACAATAAAAGAAGACTTATATAATTATAGAAAGCAGTTAACAAGAAAAAATGATATTAAAAAATAATTTAAATTCTAAGAATATAAAGTTATTAGTATATGATGTAGATGGTACTTTAGTATATTTTAAAACATTATATAATTTATTAAAAGAATCATTTGAAATTCATGAAATTCCTTTTAAAAAAGAATATTTTGATGAGTATGTTATAGCGGTTTCATCATCTTTAAATGAAAATAGAAGTGATTTTAGCTATAAAAGTTTATCTAATTCATTTGATAAAAACTTTGAAATAATAAAGAAGTATAATTTAAGTGGTAAAGATTATTTAAAAACTCTTTTAGATTTAGAATATAAATATACACAAATATTTAAAGGAGTTAATGATACTTTAAAATATTTATATAAAGAATATCTCCAAGTAATATCAACTAATTGGTTTGCGGATTCTCAAAAAGTTAAGATTGATAAATATAATTTATTAAAGTATTTTCAAAAAATATATAGTTGTGAATTATATTATCCAAAACCTAATAGAAAACATTTTGAAAGAATTTCTGATGAATATAACATTGAACCAAGTGAATGCTTAATTATAGGAGATTCAATTACAGATGTAAAAGCATCAAATTATGGATATAATACACTATTATTAGATTATAATAATAAAAAAGAAAATATATATGATTTATCAACCGTTGTAGCAGATGATTTTAGAGATATTAAAAAAGTATTAACAAGAAAATAATTTCTTGTTTTTATTTTACATTTTATAAAACAATTGTTTGCTTTTGCGTATAATAAGTGGTAGAATAAATATAAGAGGTAATTATGGAATTAAAAGAAAAATTAGAAATTTTATCCGATGCTGCTAAATATGATGCTTCTTGTAGTTCAAGTGGATCTAAAAGAAAGAATACATCATCTGGAGTTGGTAATGCACATTATAGTGGCATATGTCACAGTTTTACTTCGGATGGTAGATGTGTGTCCCTTCTTAAAATACTACTAACTAATGTATGTATTTATGATTGTAAGTATTGTATAAATAGAAAAAGTAATGATGTTAAAAGAGCAATATTTACACCTGAAGAAATCGCTAATATAACTATTAATTTTTATAAAAGAAACTACATAGAAGGTCTGTTTTTATCATCTGCAATTGTAAAGAATCCTAATTATACAATGGAGTTATTATACAACACTCTATATTTACTTAGAACTAAATATAAGTTTAATGGATATATTCATGTGAAGGCAATACCTGGGTCTGATGAAAACTTAATTAAAAAAGTAGGAGCTTTAGCAGATAGAATGAGTACTAATGTAGAACTTCCTTCAAATGAATCACTAAAACTTCTTGCACCCGATAAAAAAGAAGATAAAATTAAGGATACCATGAATACTATAAAAAACATTAGAAGTAAAAATATAGTTCCCGCTGGACAGACAACTCAACTTATTATAGGAGCTACTAAAGATACTGATTATAATATATTAAAATTAACTGAAAATTTATATAATGATTCAAAGTTAAAAAGAGTATATTATTCTGCATATGTTCCAGTTAATAAGGATAATTTATTGCCAATTATTAAAGAAGTCCCTTTAAAACGTGAAAATAGACTTTATCAAGCCGATTTTTTACTTAGATTTTATAATTTTAAAGTAGAAGATATTTTGGATGAAAAAAATCCTAATTTTAATCTTTTAATAGATCCAAAAGCCGATTATGCTCTTAAACATTTAGATATGTATCCAATAGAAATTAATACTGCACCTTATGATATGCTTTTAAAAGTTCCTGGTATTGGAGTTACATCTGCTAAAAAAATAGTAAGTTCTAGAAAATTTACTAAACTGTCTTTTGAAACATTAAAAAATATAGGTGTTGTTTTAAAACGAGCTAAATACTTTATAACTTGTGATGGAAAATATTATGCTAGTAGCTCTTTATTTAATAAAAGCTATATTCAAAAACTATTGGAAGAACCAAAAGATATAAAAAAGATAAACTACAAACAATTGAAATTATTTGAGGAGTAATTATGAATGATAAAATATATATTTATGATGGAACTATTGAAGGAATATTTACAATTGTATATAAATGTATGATAGATAAAATAGAACCTTTAAATGTAGTAAAAGATATGCATAAGTTAAGTTTATTTGAAAAATATATTAATATAGATACAGATTATAATTTATCAGAAAAAGTATTTAAGTCTATTCCAAAAAGAATGACAGAAGAAACATTATATAATGTCTATAATGCTTTTTTATCTAATAAAACTGATAAAGAAATAAATATAGTAAAATACCTTATAAATGGATATAAGTATGGCAAAGATTTAAATAAAATGAGAAATATAGATTCAGTTATAAAAATACAAAAATACTCTCATATGGTAAGAAGAGAAGCTCATAAATTAAAAGGATTTGTTAGATTTGAAAGTATTAATAATGTTTTATATTCAAGAATTTCTCCAGAACATGATATTTTAGAATTGTTAATACCACATTTTAAAAATAGATTAAAAAATGAAACGTGGGTTATAGAAGATGTTAAAAGAAAAAAAGCAGTATTTTATAAAAATAACAAATATAAAATGATATCAACAATTAATATAAATTTAACAAGATTAAAATCCAGTAATAAAGAATATGAAGATTTATGGAAAGCATTTATTAAGAGTGTGACTATAAATGAAAGAAAAAATTTAAGATGTCAAATGAATTTTATGCCTAAAAAGTATTGGAAATATATGTTAGAGATGGAGGATAACAATGAATAAAGAAATAATAAGTGGTAATGAAGCACAAGAATTAATAAGTAATACTATTACAAAATTATGTGATTATGTTGGAATAACTTTAGGACCCAAAGGATATAATGCAATAATTGATAGCGATTACACTGAACCTTTTATAACTAACGATGGAGTTACAATTGCTAAAAGTTTAGAGTTTGAACCAAGAGAAGAAGCAATCTCTAAAATAATTAAAGAAGCATCAATAAAAACATGTGAAAAAGTTGGAGATGGTACAACTACATCATTAGTATTATTAAAATCAATGTATCATGAATGTCTAAAATACATAAAAAAAGGAATAAGTCCATACATAATTAAAGAGAGCCTTTCAAAGACAGTAGATGATATATGCAACTTAATTCTTTCAAATTCTAAAAAGCCATTAACAAAAGATATAGAGTCTATCGCAAGTGTTTCTTGTGGTAATAAGTGTTACGGAAAAATACTTTCTAAAGCATTTAAAAATAAAAATGAAAAGATAATATTAGAAGAATCAAATAATGATGAGACATATATTGAGTCTATTGACGGCTATTTTATAGAAAATGGTCCGGTATCATCATATATGATAAATAATAGATTAGAGTGTGAATTAATAAATAATCCTTACTTTCTAATAACAGATTATAAAATTGAAAGTATTAATCAGATATCAAATATAATTAATCAATTAAATGGAAAATCTTTAATTGTAATTGCAGATTCTTTTGAAGAAGAAGTTATTGAATATTTTTCTTCTTTAAAATCAAAAAATATAATAAATATTGTAGGAATAGAAGCTCCTAATTATGCTGAAAATAAGATAGATATATTAGAAGATATATGCATTTATACAAATGCAAAACTTATATCTTCTAAAAAAGGAATTTTATTAGAAGAAGTAAATGTTTGTGATTTGGGAGTTTCTAATAACATAAAGATTAGTAGAGTTAATTCAATAATTAAAAATGATATAAATGATAGTATAAAAAAAAGAGTAAAGTATATAAAGAAATTAATTGAGAAAGAGAATGATGAATTTAGAAAAGATATATTAGAATCTAGATTATCATATTTATCTTCTTCAACATCTATAATTTATGTTGGGGCAAAAACCAAATCAGAAATGATATTAAATAAAATGAGAATTGAAGATGCAGTTTATGCATGCAAGACGGCAATCAAATATGGATATTCCTTAGGCGGAGGTAAAGAATTATATAATATATCTTTGTCTATGAATGATAAAGACTTAGGAGAATCAATTTTAAAAGAAGTATTAGTTTCACCTATTAAACAAATAATACATAATAGTGGAGAAAATGTAGAAAATATAATTAAAGAATTAAATGGCAAAAAAAATAGTATCGGGTATGATGCCTATAATAACAGAATTGTTGATTTAATAGAAGAAGGAATAATTGATCCATCATATGTATTAATAGAGTCTATTAAGAATTCATTTTCTATATCTAGTATACTTTTAACAACTTCTTTAATAATAATTGATAAAGAGAAAGCAAAAAGCGGTAATGTAACTGAAGTTTTATAACATAAAAAAAAGGAATTAAAATGTTTCATTAATTCCCTTTTTTTCAAAGTAATAATATAATTTTGGTAAAGAAATTATAAAAATACTGAGTTTAAACTAATATAATACGGTATATAGTTTTGCATATTCCCAATATTTATGAAAATATTAATAAATTATAAGTTATTTGTTAATAGTTAATAATTGATATAAAATATTGGAATAAAATTACAAATATTTAATATTTAAATAAAATATTAAATAAATAATAATTTAAAATATTTTATAAAGGTAATTATTAATATTAATAATTATAAATATTAATACTAAAAAATATAAATATTGATATTTTGAAAAACATCAACACTAGGTTTTACCGGGCCTAGTTTGTATTATCTCATTATTGTGAGTATCTCTCTCATTTACTTTTATAAAAAGTAAATATCCTATTAGATAATGAGTTTTGGAAATAATATATGTGTGTTTTTAAAAACATATATTATTTTTTATTAGTTCTAGCATATAAATATTTTTTAATTTAATACTGTAGTATTAAATATATTGTATATATATAGCATCTAGGATGATTAAAATATATCATGTATTTTTATTCTTGTCAATACATTTAAAAAAAATGTTAAATATTCATTTGATAAATATATGTAAATGTATTATAATTTACTTATGTTTAAAGGGAAGTGAATTATATGTATAAACACACTGAAATAGAAAAAAAATGGCAAAAATATTGGGAAGGAAAGGACACATTTAAAACTGATATAAATGATTTTTCAAAACCAAAGTTTTATTGTCTTGATATGTTTCCTTATCCATCAGGAGTTGGTCTTCACGCTGGGCATCCTGAAGGATATACTGCTAGTGATATAGTTTCTCGTATGAAAAGGATGCAAGGATATAACGTTCTTCATCCAATGGGGTTTGATTCTTTTGGCTTACCTGCAGAACAATTCGCTATTTCAACTGGTAATCATCCTGCAATATTTACTAATGAAAACATCAAAACATTTACTTCTCAATTAAAATCTTTAGGTTTTAGTTATGATTGGAATAGATGTGTTTCTACTTCTGATCCAAAATTCTATAAATGGACAGAATGGATATTTAAAGAATTATTTAATAGTGGCTATGCTAAATATATAGATATGCCTGTTAATTGGTGTGAAGAACTTGGAACAGTGCTTGCTAATGATGAAGTAATTGATGGTAAAAGTGAAAGAGGGGGATACCCAGTAATTCGTAAAAATATGAAACAATGGGTAATAGATATTCCAGCATTTGCTGAAAGATTACTAGATGGACTTAATGAGATAGACTGGCCAGAATCAACAAAAGAAATACAAAGAAATTGGATAGGTAAAAGTATAGGTGCTGAAGTAAATTTTAAAGTAGAAAATACTGAATATATGTTTACTGTTTTTACAACTAGATGTGATACTTTGTTTGGAGCAACTTATTGTGTACTTTCTCCAGAGCATAAACTAGTAGATATTATAACAACTCCTGATAAAAAAGAAGAAGTAGATACTTATAAGAAAGAATGTGCTACTAAATCTGATTTAGAGAGAACCGAGCTTAATAAAGATAAAACAGGTGTGTTTACTGGTGCTTATGCTATTAACCCAGTTAATAATAAAAAAATTCCTATTTGGATTAGTGATTATGTGCTTTCAACTTATGGAACTGGTGCAATCATGGCAGTTCCAGCTCATGATGAAAGAGATTATGCATTCGCTAAGAAATTTAGTTTAGAAATAATTCCAGTATTAGAAGGTGGAGATGTTTCAAAAGAAGCATATGTTGGCGATGGAATTCATATTAATTCAGAATTTTTAAATGGTCTTAATAAAGAAGATGCAATTAATAAAATGTTAGAATTTTTGGAATCAAATAAATTAGGTTCTAAAAAAGTAAACTATAAATTAAGAGAATGGATTTTTGCAAGACAAAGATATTGGGGTGAACCAATCCCTATTATACATTTAGAAGATGGAAGAGATATTGCTTTAACAGATAAAGACCTTCCATTAATATTACCAGAGTTAGAAGATTATAAACCAGCGGGTGGCGCTAGTCCACTTGAAAAAGCAACTGATTGGGTAAATGTAATTATTGATGGAGTAAAAGGAAAAAGAGAAACATCAACAATGCCTGGTTCAGCTGGCTCATCATGGTATTTTTTGAGATATATTGATCCATTTAATGATGAAGCACTTGCAGACAAAGAATTATTAAAACATTGGATGCCAGTAGATTTATATATTGGTGGTCCTGAACATGCAGTAGGACACTTACTATATGCAAGAATGTGGAATAAGTTTTTATATGATAAAGGAATCTCTCCAGTAGAAGAACCATTTAAAAAATTAGTTCATCAAGGTATGATTTTAGGTTCTAATGGAATTAAAATGGGTAAAAGATTTCCTAAGTATGTTGTAAACCCAACAGATATTGTTAATAAATATGGAGCAGATACTCTTAGAATATATGAAATGTTTATGGGACCACTTGAAGCTGATAAACCTTGGAATGATGATGCAGTTGAAGGCTCTAGAAGATTTTTGGATAGAATATGGAGACTTTATACTGAAGAAAATAAAATATCAAATAGTGATAATAAAAACTTAGAAAAGTTATATAATCAAACTGTTAAAAAAGTAACAGAAGATTTTGAATCACTTAACTTTAATACTGCTATAAGTCAGATGATGATATTTATAAATGCTGTTTACAAAGAGAACATATTCCCTTATGAATATGCAGAAGGATTTGTAAAATTATTAAATCCAATATGTCCACATATGACTGAAGAGTTATGGCATAATGTACTTAATGAAACAGAGGAATTATCATATTCTTCATGGCCAAAATATGATTCATCAAAATTAGAAGAAGATACTTATGAATTAGTTGTTCAAGTTAATGGCAAGATTAGAGGAAAAATTGAAGTTTCTAAAGGAACATCTGAAGAAGAATTAAAAACAATCGCTTTAAATATTGATAATGTTAAGAACTTTATTGGTTCTTCTGAAATAAGAAAAATAATAGTTATTAAAGATAAAATAGTAAATATTGTAATATAGAGGTATTTATGTTAATAAGTAATGAATGGAAAGATTATAAATGTTTAGATAGTGGTAATGGTGAGAAGCTAGAATCATGGAATGGAATAATAGTTAGAAGACCAGATCCTCAAGCTATGTGGAATGTTGAAAATTATAGTGAATGGGATAAAGCTTCTGCATTTTATCATAGAAGTGATAAAGGTGGAGGACATTGGGAATATAAATCAAAAGTTCCTGAATCTTGGAATATAACATATAAACATTTAACTTTTAAAGTATCTCTTACTAATTTTAAACATACTGGTTTATTTCCAGAACAAGCTGCTAATTGGGATTTTATGATGGATAAAATTTTAAAAGCTAATAGACAAATAAAAGTATTAAATTTATTTGCTTATACCGGTGCTGCTTCAATGGCTTGTTCTTCAGTAGGAGCAGAAGTTACTCAAGTTGATGCTTCAAAGGGGATGACTGAATGGGCAAAAGAAAATATGAAACTATGTGGCCTTGAAAATAATAAAATAAGATTTATAGTAGATGATGTATTAAAATTCGTAGAAAGAGAAGAAAGACGTGGAAATAAATATGATGCCATTGTAATGGATCCTCCTAGTTATGGAAGAGGACCCAATGGAGAAATGTGGAAATTTGAAAAAAATCTATATACATTAATTGATGCTTGTATAAAAATACTTTCTGATAAACCACTATTTTTCTTAATTAATTCTTACACAACTGGTATCTCTTCAACAGTATTAAACAATATATTAAAAACCACAATGTTAAAAAAATACCCAAATGGATTTATTGAATCAGGTGAAATTGGATTACCAGTTTTAAGAGATAATTTAGTTTTGCCTTGTGGTATATATGGAAAATGGGTATCAAATGATTAATATTGTTTATGAAGATAATCATTTATTAGTAGTAGAGAAACCAGTAAATATTCCAGTACAAGAAGATAATTCCAAAGACAGAGATTTACTTACAATATTAAAAGAGTATATAAAAGAAAAATATAACAAACCTGGAAATGTTTATTTAGGATTAGTTCATAGATTAGATAGACCTACTGGTGGAATAATGGTATTCGCTAAAACTAGCAAATGTGCATCAAGGCTTTCTGAACAAATAAGAAAAAATGAAATGAAAAAAGAATACCATATAGTTATTACTGGTATCTTAAAAAATAAAGAAGGTAAATTTGAAGATTATTTACTGAAGGATGAAAAAACTAATATTGTGAGTGTTAATAAATCTGGAAAATATTCATCTCTTACTTATAAAGTGATAAAAGAAGTTAATAATTACTCTTTAGTTAAAATAAATTTAGAAACAGGTAGATCTCATCAAATAAGGGTACAATTTTCATCAAGAGGTTACCCTTTGTATGGAGATCATAAATACAATAAAAATGTAAAAGAAAATGAACAACTAGCTCTATTTGCAAGTTCAATATCTTTTTATCATCCTACAACTAAAGAATTATTAACATTTAGTTTAGATTTACCTAGAAACGGAATATGGAATTTATTTAAATAGTACATAAAGTACTATTTTTTTGTAAACTATCATAAAATTATATTAAAGTATAACTATATTTATGGTATACTTGTTATAAGGGAGGGTAGTTTATGTTAGAAGATAGAGAATTTACGCTTCCAGAAGTTGCATATATATGTGGACTTTCAATAGATGAAGCAATTAAAGAAGTATGTGATTGTGATGATTCATATGGTTATAAATGTGAATATCATAATGATAATAATGTAAAACATACATTAATGGAATGGCAAGATTTATCAACAAATTTATATCATTCTACAAGATTTCTTCCAATAAATGATGTTGTTGAAACTTTACCAATGACAAAGAAAAAAACTAAAAACCAATAAGTTTAACTTATTGGTTTTATAATATATCACTTTCAAAACCTATTCTTTCAGATTCAATGTATATAGGTCTATTTTTAACTTCTAAATATGTTTTAGCCAAATATTCACCAAGTATTCCAATACTTAAAAGTATACATCCTCCAATGAATAGTATTAAGCATATTATTGAAGCATAACCAGGAACATCTATTCCTTTAACTAATGTTTTAATTAATATAACTATTAAATATATAAATGCAGATATACTTGATAATAATCCTAAATATACTGAGAATTTTAATGGTGAAGTAGAAAATCCTACAAATCCATCAATTGCATAATTTAATAACTTAAAGAAATTCCATTTTGATTTACCTTTTTTTCTTTTCTTTACAACATATGGTAAATATAAAGTATTAAATCCTACCCAAGAAAATATTCCTTTAGAAAATCTATTTTTTTCACTTAATGATAAAATGCTTTCAACAACTTTCTTTCTAAACATTCTAAAGTCAGAAGCTCCATTTACAAAGTTAGTCTTTGATATTTTGTTTATAAATTTATAGAATAATTTTTGAAAGAATCTATTCTTTTTTTGTGCTTGAATCATGCATATAGAATCGATATCATTGTTTTTGTCTAACTTATTTAGCATATCTAATAGGTAATTAGGATCTTGTTGAAGATCAGCATCTATAATTGCAGTGTATTCTGCATTAGAATTTTTAAGACCTGCATATATTGCAGATTCTTTACCAAAATTTCTTGAAAAACTCACAACTCTAATTCTTTTTTTATCAAATTTATATAAATCTTTTAAAATTTTTAAAGAATTATCAGTTGATCCATCATTAATAAATATTATTCTATATTCAATATTTTCCAAATCCTTTTTAACTTCATTATAAAAATCAGCTAAATTTTCTTCTTCATTATATAAAGGAACTATTATATCTAATTTCATAAGCTTACCTCTATTTTACTTTTTTTAGTAATTTATTATTTAATTGTTCATTTTCTTCACCAACAAATTCAAAATCTTTACTAATATTTTTAATATTTAAAACAGATTCATTTGTATTATTAAAATTATGTGAAATATAAATTAATATTTCTCTTAATTCTTCAGTGTTGTTAACTACTATATCTTCAGGATTAACTTTAGCAAATATAAAATGTTTTCCATCACTTTTATCAAAATGGCAAACTTTATTATTTTTTTCTAAACCATTAATCACTTCATAAGTAGTATTAATTTTATCTGGTTCATTAATAGAAAAATATTCCCATGTACTTATTTTACCAACACAAATTTTAAATACTTTTTTATTACATTTTCCTTCGCTTGTTTCATAATATTCAAATAAATCTAGAAGTACAATATCATCAGGAACAATAAAGTCCTTATCTTTTATTGGGAACTCTAAACTAAAATCTAATAATTTACCTTTTTTATTAACAACATTAACTGCTTTTAACATAACTCTTTCATCTTTAAACATATTTACCACCTTAAATAAATTATAACATTTTTAATATTCTAAAAAAAGGACAAAATGAGTAATATTTTATGGAGTTAAAAAAAGAATTTTTTGTTTGACTTTTTAATAATTAGGTATTATCATATCTTTAATGGAGTGATAATATGAATAAATTATTTATTTACAATATTACTTTAGAAGATATGAATTATTACGGAAGATAGGGATATCTTCCGCTTTTTTTGAATTTTAAAGAGGAATTTATGATTTTATTAAGTGATTTTGATGGTACAATAACAACAAAAGATAGTATTTCCACTATAGGTTTTTATTATAAAGTTTTTCCTGAATACAAAGAGGAATTAAAAAATATTCGAAACAAGTTTTTAAACTCTAACTTGGATACAGAACAAAAAACTTTGATGTATGCTAAAAAAGAATTAGAGTTGTTATCTAAATATTTAAAAGAAAATAGTTATGTTAATGATTCATTATATGATTTATTTAGATTAAGAAAAGGATTTAATGATTTAGTTAAATTTACAAAGGATTATGGATATGAATTAATTATTTCTTCTTCAGGAATTGGAAATGTAATACTAGAAGTGATAAAAAGAAGCAATATTGATGCCTCAAATATAGTGGTTATTTCTAATTTTTATGATTTCAATTATGAATTTGATTTAAAGAATATAGTATATTCAAGAAAAAAATACAATAATTATATTTTAAGCAAAAAAAATGAAAATTTCATTTTAATTGGAAATCATCCATGTGATAGAAACATGTTACCGCTTTATTTAGAGCCTATGTTGTCAATTGGCTTTTGTGATAAAATGTATGAAAGCTTTAATTACAATCTAGGAGAGGAAAAAGGGTTTGATGATGCTATAAAATTAATTAAAAAGGTGTAAACATCTTATAGAGATGTTACATAGATTTGTAAGGAGGTATTTATGGGTATTAAAAAAGTTGTTGGTGCTTCAGTTCAAACTGATAAAAGCATTAGAACAATAATGCAATCTACTAATGAAGTAAGTAGAAATAGTTGTCTAGATGCCTGTACTTGCACTGGAAATTGTGAGTAGTTGTTTTTAACAACTACTCATAAAACTTTAGGAGGTTTTATGTATAAGTTAAGTAGTTACAATATTATAAAAAATTATGCAAATGATATTCTAGTATATAACTCATATACTAAAGCTAGCATATTTTTGGAAAAGAATTCTAATATTGATGTATTTAAAGATATTAATAAATTTAATGATTTAGATGATGAAACAAAAAAGGTATTATTAAACAATGGATTTGTAATTGATGAAGATAGAGATGAATTAAAAGAATTAGAATATATGTTTAAAAAAGCATATTTTAATAATGATTTTTTAAACATAGTTTTAGTTCCATCTTTGGAATGTAATTTTAAATGTCCATACTGTTTTGAAAAAGGTCAAACAGAAATTAAGGAAAATGTGAGAGAGTATTTTAAAATATTAAAAAAGTATGGAAGTAAATATTTTAAAAACTATAAAGCTATTCAATTTAGTTTATTTGGTGGAGAACCACTTGTTTATTACAAAGAAGTTAAAAAATTTTTAGATTGGGTAAAAAAGGATTCGATAAAAAATAAGTATAAATATATCACAAGTATTGTTACAAATGGGTCTTTAATTACAGAAAAAATAGTTAATGAATTACTTGATCATAATATGTTTTCTTTGCAAATAACTTTGGATTCTGATAAAAGAACTCATGATTCTTTAAGAATATATAAAAATGGAAACCCATCATTTGATATCTTAATTGATAAAATAAAACTAATTTTAGATATCACTAAAAAGAAAAAGGATTTTGTTTTTAATTTAAGAATAAACTTATTAAATTGTGACACAATGAATTTAAAAGAAACATTATTAAGATTTGAACCTAAATATAGAGATAAAATAAATTTATTAATAAGAGCAGTATATAAAACAAGTGAGTTTAAAAATGATAATGATAATAGTGTATCAGATTTAAGAAAGTTTTATGATATTGCGCTAGAAATGGGTTATAAATTAGTTAAAAATACTTATCATTATCAAAGCTGTGAAGGATGTGCTGATACAAAATTTTTCTATTTATTGCCAGATTTAAGTATGTGGAAATGTGTTAATGATTTAAGTTATAAAGATGCATGCTTTGGATATATAGATTCTAATGGGGAGCCTTATATAGATGAGAAAAAGACAACCAATTGGTATTATAATGCTTCAAATTGTTTTAGTTTAAAAGAATGTAAGGAGTGTAAACTGTTGCCGGATTGCTTGGGTGGATGTATTTTGCATAGTTGTAAAAATTGTAAGAAAAATTGTAAAACATTTGATATGGCGTGTTTACCATATATAATGCAATGAAAAAGTTATCAAAATTTAATATAATAAAACCATTAGAAAATGGTGAATATGTGGTTTTTAATACTTTTAATACTAATTTATCAATTTTTAAAAGTAAAAAAGACTACAAAAAGTACGATGAGTATCTAACTGACATTGATGAGTTAAAATTCTTAAAAAAAATAAGAATAGATGAAGAAAATAGTTCTGATTATGCACATTACACAATTTTTATTACAACTACTTGTAATGCAAGATGTGATTATTGTTTTGAAAAAGGTGGTAATAAGTTATCTTTAACAAAGGATACAATCAATAAAATAATAGAGTTTATAAAAAAGAAATCCAAAAAATATAAGCAAATTCATATTGAATTTTTTGGCGGAGAACCACTACTTTATTTTGAAAATATAATGTTTATTTCAAAAAGTTTAATGAATTTTTGTAATAAAAATAAAATTAAATATACATCTAATATAGTTACAAATGCATCTCTTTTATCTGAAAATGTAATAAACAAATTAAAAAAAATAAATATTATCAATATTCAAGTAACTTTAGATGGAACTAAAAGAGAATATGAAAGAAGAAAAAATTATATTGAAGTTCATGATGCATATGAACTAGTTTTAAAAAATATTGAACAGGCTTTAAAAGAAAATCTAAATATTAGTGTAAGAATAAATTTTGATAAAGAAAATTTTGATGATATAATGGAATTGTTAAATAATATAAGTTATTTAAACAAATATAATAATTTTTATTGTTATGTAATGCCTATATATTCAATTGATAATAAAAGTAAAAATTTAATTTTGAGCAAAGAAATTAATAAATACTTTGAAAAAATATTCTTTCATATGATAGATATGGGGTATATCAAAAATGAAAAATATTTTCAATTAAAAAAAGTTTCTAATTATTGTAGTGCAGTTAGAAAAAATAGTTATGTATTTTACCCTAATGGAGATATATTTAAATGCACGCATTTAACTGCTAAGGAAGATTGCGTGGGAAATGTTAATTATTTTAAAGATATAAATTATAAAAACAATAAGTATTCGAATGCAATTTTAAAAGGCAAATGTGAAAAATGTAAGTTTTTGCCATTATGTCAAGGGGGGTGCGTGTCAAACAAAAATGAAAATTCTTGTAGTACTAATTGTTATGTATACAAGGATTCAATAAATGCAGTATTAAACTCAATTTTAAAATTAAATAATATAAATATAAAAATAAAGGAAAAATGATATGACAAAGAAATGGAGAGAATCTTTAATTGACCCAAATGAGATAAAATTTAATACAGATTTAAAAATTTTATCAATTGTAAGTTACCCACCAGCCGGTAATGATGTTTTTGAATGTGTTGGTAGTTTTAATTTAAAAAGTATTCATTTTTTTTTAAAAATAAGTAGAGGTTCTTTTTCAAATATAATAAATGAAGCAAATATTTTGCTAAAACTTAAAGATAACAATATAAAAGTTCCAGAAGTTTTAGATTATGGTAATTATAAAGGGTATGATTATATAGTTACTAAGAAAAAATATGGTTCCAAATTATCTAATTTAATTAAAAGAGGACATAATAGTATGAACTATATGTATAATTATGGTTCTTTGCTTGCAAAGATTCATTCATTAAATATTGATGCTGAAAAAGCAAAGCAAAGAAAAATAAATGATATTGTTGAAATTGATATAAATGAATATAAAGAATTAGAAAAATTTTATAATTATTTAACTATAAATAAAATAGAAAAAAATTATAATACTTTTATTCATGGTGATTTTCATTATGGGAATCTTTTATTTAAGAATAACAATATATCATGTATTTTAGATTTTGAATATTCTGGGCTTGGTTTTAAAGAACAAGATATAGCATGGGCGATTGCTTTAAGACCAACTGGGAATTTTTTGAAAACCAAAAAAGAAATAAATGAATTTTTAAAAGGTTATAAATCAATAGGGAATTTTGATTATAATAAATTTTTATGGTGTTATGTGAATGCTAGTCTTCATTTTTATAAAATGAATTCAAATAATGTTCAATATAAAAAAAGACTTTTAAAACTATTAGAAAGTATCATGGAGGATATTTATGGATAATAAGTCACTTGAATTTGAAAAAGAACACTTAGCTAAAACAAGAGATACTATTAAAAATAATCTCTCATCAAATTTTGCAAGTGTTAGTGAAAAAGAAGAAACAATATATGAAATAAATAATTATTTATGGAAAAATTTATCATCTCAAAATGCTGATATTGATGTAATTGAGCAAAGTTTTTTAGAAAATGAAGCTTTAGATAAACATAATTTGGTTTTAAAAGATGTTGATAAAATTTCTGCATTAAAGCATGCATATCATAATGCCTATTTTGGTAGAGTTGATTTTAATAAAGAGCCAATATACATTGGTATAACAAGCATTGAAGATAAAAGCAAATTTTATGTGTATGATTGGAGAGCACCTATATCAAGTATATTCTATAATTATAGTGACATTGGAAATTGTTCTTATGAAGTTTCTGGTGAAAAAGTATCTGGGAAACTAGCTTTAAAAAGGCAATATAAAATAGAAGACGATAAAATAATTAGATACTTTGATAGTTCATTAAATATTGATGATGAATATTTACAAGAAATATTAGTAGCTTCTAAAGATAAAAAAATGACTAATATTGTTAATACAATACAAAGTGACCAAAATAGAATTATAAGGAATACTAAAGACAATATCTTAATAGTTGAAGGAGTAGCCGGATCTGGTAAAACAAGTGTAGCACTCCATCACATAGCATATCTTTTATATGAAAATAAGCATCTGAATTCCAACAATGTATTGATATTATCTCCAAATAACGTTTTTTCAAAGTATATTTCTAATGTTTTACCAGAGTTAGGTGAAAGAAATGTATTAAATACAACATTTACTGATTTTATTTTAGAATACTTAAATGAATTTAAAAGAATAGAAAACTATTCTGAATATTTGGAAAGAATTTATAATAATAATTATGATGAAAACATCAAAATAAAACAAAGTGATGAAATAGTAAAATGTTTAGATGAGTTTATAAAATATTATATAAATGATTTAGAATTTGAACATGGTTTTTCTTATAAAGGATTTACATTTGGCAAAACACAATTAACTAATTATGTTAAGAATAAATGTAATAATTTAAATTTATATAATAAATATAACAAACTATTTGAAAGACTAAATGGATTTTTAAAATTGAAAAAGAAAAAAGAAATACAAGCAGTCAAAGACTTACTTGTTTCTATTTCAAATAAAAGTAATAGTATAATAAATATTTATAATGAATTTGTTGAATTTATAAATAAAACTAAAGGTTATAGTTTTAACAAAATAAATGATGATTTTTTGAGTTATGAAGATTCAATATTAATTTTGTATCTAAAATTTGAATTATTTAATTATCCTTATGATTTAAATATAAGGCACATAGTTGTAGATGAAGCTCAAGATTATAGTTTATTACAATACAAGATAATTAATAATATTTTTTATAAATCTAATTACACAATAGTAGGGGATGTTAACCAAACTATTAATATTTATAATAAATATAATTCTTTGAAAAAAATAGGGGATATATTTAATGATTCAAAGTATATAATTTTGAATAAAACATATAGATCTAGTAAAGAAATCATTGAATATACTAATAAGATACTAAGACTTGATAATGTTTGCACAATACAAAAAGAAAGAAATATTCCAGTAGTTATTAAAAATACAACTGATTCATACAAAGAGTTATTAAAAGACTTAGAAGAATTAAAAAATAAATCAGTTGCAGTTATAACAATAGATAAAAAGTCATCTTTAGATTTATATAACAAATTAATAAAAGACAATATTTCTTGTTCATTATATGATGATACTTTTTCAAATAATAACGATATATTAATAATACCATCATATATGTCAAAAGGATTAGAATTTGAAAGTGTTATTGTATTTAATGATAAATATAATTATAAAGATAAGGATTATTTATATTATGTTGTTTGTACAAGAGCACAATCAAGATTGATAATTTATAACAATTAAAAAAGTATAATTTTTATACTTTTTTTAATTTTTTTGATTGAAAATTTTCTGCTTTAACGAATTGTTCATTATTAATATCATAGATTTTTTTTATAAATGTTCTTGAATTATGAATATTTTCGCATAAAAACACTACATAATCAGAATTATATTCTATCCATTCCAAAAAACCAAATAGTAGTTCTGGAGAATAATATCCTAAATATATACTATTGTTATTTTTCTTAAAAAAAACATTAGCCCAATAAAAATCTTTTTCTTTTTCATAATTAATAATAATAGAGTTATTATCATCAATATTTATAATTTTCTTTTCCATATAACTTTCCTTTTAAAATATTCTAACATTAAAAAAAATAATATTCAATGGTAATTTAAAGTTAAAATTTTTTCGAGTGAAAAATATACTAGATTTTTTTCATCTTTGTTATGTGCTATAATTTTATTATACAATATATTTAAATAATTAGCGGGAGTGAATTATGAATCATTTAGGAAGTCAAATATTAGAAACTAATAGATTAGTATTAAGAAAAGATACTGATGGTGATAAAGAATTACTATGGGAATATATGTTTTCTGATAAAGAAGCAGTAAAAGCATGTAATTGGGTAAATTTTGGAAGTAAAGAAGAATTTTTAAATCTTAAATATGAAATACCACCTAATGTTTACAACTGGACTATATGGTTAAAGGATAAAAATATTCCAATTGGGGGAATATCTATTCATCATCAAGAAGATGATTATTATCATGCAGAAGTTGGATATAGTATTAATCCAAAATATTGTGGATTAGGTTATGCTTCTGAAGCATTAGAAGAAGTATTAGATTTCTTAATAAATAAAGTTGGTTATGAAAGAATAAGTGGAGAATGTAGAATAGATAATATCGCATCTAAAAAAGTAATGGAAAAAAGTAATATGAAACTGGAAGGAATTAAAAGAAAGTCATACTATAAAGATGGTATATTTTATGATAACTATCTATTCTCTAAAATAAAAGAAGATTATAAATAAGGATAAATAATATGAACATAGACTTTGATAAAAGATTAGAATTAATTTTTGGATTACAATATTGTGTATTTAAAGATAATAAAGAAGGATACAATATATTTTTTGAAACTAATAAAGAATATTGTAATGACTTTTTGGCTTTATTTAATAAATATGCAAGCAAAGAATTAATTGACTATATCAAACTAGGTGGATTTGATACTTTTGATAGAACTGCTTCAATTGCTTTATTACTTGATGAAAATTATAATTTAGATAATAAAATAAATAATATTTGTGTTAATAAAAATTTTAATAAAGAAAAATTAGAAGTATTAATAAAAGAATTTGTTAAGAATTCTAATTATGAAGAGTTTTATAATGACCATAAAAATTATTATGAAGAAGTTAAAAAAATATTTAATAGTAAACTTAATAAATATATTAATTTTAATGAAAAATTATTAACTGATTTTTATGGTTATAAATTAACTGATTTTGAAATTAAGTTATATGATTTTACAATAGGATCTTTTGGATTAAATATAGATAATAAAATAATATATGTAGCTAATTTATTTCCAAAAGAAAATGAATATGAAATAGTTGGAGTCCCAGAGTTTATAATTAGAACATTACTTCATGAGTTTTCTCATCCTTATTGTAATCCACTTGGTAATAAATATTTTAAAAATATAGATATTACGAATATAATAAATGAGTCAAAAGAAAATGGGTTAGAAAATTCTTATAATGGTATCTCAGTTATAAATGAATATGTTGTAAGAGCTGCTGAATTATATTTATTAAATAAATATTTGCCTAAAGGAGTTTATAATATTGAAAATGCTATAACAAAGCAAAAGAAATTAGGATATATTCACATAAATGAACTTATCAAATTATTTGATAAAAAAAACAATTATAAGAACTTTGAAGAGTTTTATAAAAATGAAATTGTAAATTTCTTTAAAAGATTATAATAAGGAGTAAACAATGAATAAAGGTAAAGTTATATTAATAAGCGGAAATAAAAGAGCTGGTAAAACAACATTAAGTGTTAAGCTTCAAAAAGAAGCTGGTTATAATTATTATAGTTTTGATAATATTATGGATGCTACTGAAGAAGTATTTGATGTTAATTGTGTTGATGAAAAACACTATATGAAATTTTTAGAAGAATATGTAGAGTTTTGTTTAAAACAAGCAGAGAACTATGGAATAAATTCTGTAATAGATACTATTTATTATATGCCAAAAGATTTAATAGATTTTAAATATATTAAAGATATAGATGTATATTATTTATCTAATATGGATGCAACAGAAGAAAATATAAGAGAAGATTTTAAAAAGTATTCTGCTCCATATGATTGGCCAAGTTATGTAAGTGAAGAAGATATTGAAAGAAATGTAAACTTTCTTTTAAAACAAAATGAATTGTTAAAAGAAGAATGTGGTAAATATGGATATAGATTAATTAATACATCAAGAGAAGAAAATAGAAACAAAATAATTAATTCACTATTTAATGAGATAGTAAATAAGGAGTAAGTATGAATGAGTTTGATTATATAAAGAATCCAGAAGAATTACTTATTTATATGGATAAGAATATTACTTATGGCTTTTTAGGTAAAAATGGTAAAAAGTATCTTGATGCAAATTCAGATAATTGGTATGAAGAATGTCTTGTTCAATGTGGGAAAGAAGTAATTAAATCTGGAATTGGTACTTGTTATGATCAAACCGAATTAGAAAGATTATGGTTTGAAAAGAATAATTATATATTTAAAACAATATTTGCTTGGTTTGAAGTTGGAAGAGAAAATGACTTTCCAACACATGCATTTTTAATATATAAAAATAATAATAAATGGTATTGGTTTGAACATGCATTTTTTGATTTAGAAGGCATACATGAATTCAATGCTGAAAAAGAAGCAATAAATTATTTTAAAGAAAAGCATTTTGAATATGCTAAATCAAATTGCAGAGATTTATTAGATAGTGATAAAGATAAATTAGTTTTATATGAATACTCAAAGTTAAAAAACAGCGTAGGAGTACAAGAATATTTTAATCATGTAACTAAGAGACATTATATAAATTAAAATTAACTAAAGTATAATTAACCATTATACTTTTTATTTAATTAAAAAGAGAAATATGATAAAATTATTATAGAAAATAGAAAGGCTATGTATTATGGATATTAAAGGAGTTCCTGAACTAGATTTAGAAATCGAAGATAAGAAACAAGAAGTTGCTGACACTAAAATTAAAGAAGTAATTCAAAAGTATGAAGCATTATTAAGTGAATTAAGTCAAAAAGAATTAGTAGATTTGCAAATATTGTATCTTTTTAAAAACTTAACTACTATAAATAAAGCAACTCCTGTTGGTGGTATGTCTCCTGAAGAAAGAAATAATAGGAGAGATAGAGCAATTAATTGGATAGAAAAATTGTCTCAAATGAATTATCCAGAAGTTAAAGATTTTGATAAAATATTTGAACTTTGTAAAAACGGTAGTGTTAAAGGTAGAGAAATTCTAGATTCTTTTTCAAAAGAAATGATTGAGATTCAAAGTGAGAATATTGGCTATGTTTATACTGCATTACCAATAAGTGGTTTAGAACAATTGAATGCTAGTAGAAGCAGAGAAAATCAGCATTATAATGCAATACATGATGGTGTGTTTGCAGTTGCAAATTCAGAGGGTTTAAAAGGATATGTGGCAAGGGCTGATGTTGGAGGTATGATAGGACATAAAGATGGTATAACTTATCCGACTAATCCTTTTTCTGAAATTAATGAAGAAGGAGCAAAATTAGTAAAACCAGTTTCAGTTTATTTGTCTGATCCAAATGAATTTGAACCTCAATTTGATTTTAGACTTTCTGAAGATGGAAAACCTCATATAATTTATGGAGCTGAATGGGTTGCAAAAAAAGAAAAGGTAAATTGTAAAGAAACAAAAGTATCATTATTGCCCTTATCTTTTATAGAAGATAAAAATGTATACTATAAAAATGAACAAGGCGAAGAAGTTCAAATCAAAGCTAAGCAAAATAAAACTTTAACACTTAATAATCAAACTTCACAATCAACTCCAACAAATGGATTTGGATATATAGCTATGTTAGTAGCAATAGTAAGTTTTAGTATAGGAGTAATATCAACAATAACTTATTTTATAGTTTCTTCAATGTTCAAGTAGTGTAAAGCACACTTTATGTGTGCTTTTTTCTATGATATAATTTTAATATATGGAGATTAAATATGCCAAGTCATAAAATTCATTTAGCAATTGCTAAAAAAGTAAATGAATATTTAAAATTAGATCAAGATTCTATAATGTTAGGGAGTATTTTACCTGATATGTCAGAAGAAAAAAATCATGCTAAATCACACTATCAAAAAATAGAAATAGATAAAGGTTTAGCTAACCCAGATTCATTTATAAAAGATAATAAGAAGTATCTTAATAATCCAGTAATAATTGGAATGTTAATACACATATTAACAGATAGATTTTATAACAAATATATGTTTAATAATTTCTTTATTTGTGATAAAAATGGTAATGATCTTGGAATTAAAATGAAAAATAAAGAAGTTTTAATGAGTAGTGAAAAAAGAAAGTATTATAAACATAGAGAGTTTGCAATATATGACAAGTGGTTATTAAATCATAATTATGTTGATAAATTTAAAAGTTATAAATGTATAGATAATGTTATAAATACTAAAACATTTACTTTTAGCAAAGAAAGATTAAAAAAATATATAGGGAATACTAATAAAACTATTAATAAAGTAAATTTATTTTCAAGGATAACATTTTATAACTTCAAAATAACAGATAAAAAGACATTAGATAAAATATTTAATGAATGTATAGAATATATCTTAAAGTATTTAAAAGATAAAAAAATAATAGGAGTCTAAATGGAATTATATAAAAGTAAAAATTGGGAAGTAATATTTGTTGATTGGTGCCAAGAATTTGTTGGAGATTGCATCATATCTTCAAATAAAGAAAGTTTAAGTGATCCAAGAAAATGTAATGAAAACAAATTAAAGACTGTAATAAGACATCCAAT